>Ga0181526_10000174_pt1 | contig 69493 bp, 57 predicted proteins | sample PEATcosm2014_Bin_35_FD_119750 | JGI IMG/M metagenome (GOLD analysis project Ga0181526, IMG submission 119750) | Peatland microbial communities from MTU Mesocosm Facility, Houghton, MI, USA - PEATcosm2014_Bin06_30_metaG | ecosystem: Environmental > Terrestrial > Soil > Wetlands > Peat | place... | reverse complement strand
CGAGAGAATTCAACCTCTTCACGCCGCTGGCGCGCGAAGTGGAGACGATGGCGGAGAGCCTGGTGGCCGCACGGGCGGCGGCCGAGGCGGAAGCACGGCTGCGTGCTGCGCGGGATAGCGTTTGGACGGCGGAGCGGCTCTCCGTGCACATGCGCGACCATTTTGGATCGAGCCGCATCTTTGCGGTGTCGAATCGCGAGCCCTATGTGCACGTGCGCAAGGGGCGCGAGATCATGTGCCTTGTTCCGCCGAGCGGGCTGGTGACGGCGATTGAGCCGGTGCTGCGGGCCTGCGACGGGGTGTGGATTGCGAGCGGGAGCGGCAGTGCGGATCGAGAGACGGTGGACGAGTTCGACCGCCTGCGCGTGCCCCCCGAGGATCCGCGCTATACGCTGCGGCGGGTGTGGCTGACGGAAGAAGAGGAGTCGCGCTACTACGACGGGTTCGCGAACGAAGGCCTTTGGCCGCTGTGTCACAACGCGCATACCAGCCCCATCTTCCGCCCGGCGGACTGGGAGTGCTACACGCGTGTGAATGAGCGATTCGCGGCTGCGCTGCTGAAGGAGATGGAAGGGAGCATCGAGCCGATCGTGTTTGTGCAGGACTACCACTTTGCGCTGTTGCCGCGGCTGGTGAAGATGGCACGGCCGGATGCACGGGTGGCGATCTTCTGGCACATTCCCTGGCCGAATCCTGAGGCGTTTCTGATTTGCCCGTGGGGTGCGGAGATTCTGGATGGACTGTTGGGCGCGGACCTGATCGGCTTCCATATTCCGCTGCACTGCAGCAATTTTCTCGCGGCAGTCGATCGAGTATTTGAGGCGCGGACGGATCGCGAGCATGCGACGGTCAGCCGCCATGGGCATGTTTCGACGGTGCGGCCGTATCCAATTAGCGTAGCGTTCACGGGCAGTCCGGCCAACAGGACGCTGCCGACCGTGGCTGTCGAAGCAGCGACGCGGGCTGTGCTGCGCGATCAGTTGCTGCGTGAATTCGGCGTGCATGCAGAAGCATTGGCTGTTGGAGTGGACCGCCTCGACTACACGAAGGGAATCTTGCAGCGGTTGCTGGCCTTGGAGCACCTGCTTGAGGTGCACCCATGGCAGCGCGAACGTCTCACCCTGGTGCAGGTGGCTTCGCCGAGCCGTACACGGATTCCGGCGTACGAAGAGCTGCATCGCCGCGTGAATCAGGAAGTGACACGCATCAATCAGCGGTATCAGACGGCAAAGTGGAAGCCGATCGTGCTGATCGAGAGGCAGGCGGATCATCATGAGATCAATCGCTGGTATTGTGCGGCCGATCTGTGTTTGGTGACGTCCCTGCACGACGGCATGAACCTTGTGGCCAAGGAGTTTGTGGCGGCACGCGACGATGAGGATGGCGTACTTATCCTCAGCAAGTTCACAGGAGCATCAGTGGAGCTGCGTGACGCGCTGGTGGTCAATCCCTACGACATTGCCGGCGTGGCTGAAGCGATGCATCGTGGCCTGGAGATGGGGCGCGATGAAAGAAGAGAGCGCATGCAGCAGATGCGCCGCCAGGTGATGGAAAACAACATCTACCATTGGGCCGCGAGTGTGCTGGATGCGCTGCGCAGGATCAGGCTCGACGACAGTGTTGGCAGAGAGCCGGCCGCGCCGCCCTCCAGCGCGCCCGTAGCGCCGGAAACCGCGCAAAGTAAACTGGCCTAGAGCGGTTTCAGAGATACACAAGTCCGAAGCCGAGATGCCGAATCGGCGCGACCAACAGGGAGCGACGATCTCGCGCACAAATCAAGAGGACCACAGTTTCACTGAAAATGCCGTGAGCGAGAGAATCCATTCTTGAATCGACAAACGGCGAAAAGGCTGGATGAGTTCTTCTGCGCGCTCGCAGGCGCGCGGAAGGCACTGCTCTTGCTCGACTACGACGGAACGCTGGCGGGGTTTCGCGTCGATCGATTCAAGGCGCGGCCGTGGGCAGGGATGCGAGAGCTCTTGGCGCAGATTCAGGCGCAAGGTCGTACGCGGATTGCTGTGGTCACGGGCAGACCGGCGGAGGAAGTGCCGCCGATGCTCGGACTCGATCCGCCGCCAGAGGTGTGGGGATTGCACGGAGCGGAGCGCTTGTATCCGAACGGCCGACGCGCGTTGGAGAAGCAGGCGCCTGCGGTGCGGCGGGCTCTCGAAGAACTGCGGCGCAAGTTGCATGGGGATGCGCTGGGCGGACTATTCGAAGACAAGCCGAACGCGGCGGTGATGCACTGGCGGGGGCGTTCCCCGGAACAGTCCCGCGAGATCGAGCGGAGAACGCGAGAACTCTTCGAACCATTGGCGAATATCGATGGGCTGCGTTTGCTGAAGTTCGAGTCCGGCCTGGAACTGCGCGCAGGGCGTGACAAGGGCGGGGCCGTGCGGGAGATACTGCGCGAGTCGCGTGGGAACGTGCCAGTGACGTATCTCGGTGACGATCTGACAGATGAGGCGGCGTTCGTTGCCGTCAATGACGCGAATGGGCCGCATCTGAGCGTGCTGATGCGTCGCGAGAAGCGCAAGACTGAAGCGGATGTGTGGTTGAAGCCGCCCGGACAACTGCGGGAGTTTCTGCGAAGGTGGGTGGAAGCGAGCTCTTAGGCGTTCTATGACTCGCAGGCGAGAATGACATACCCAATGCCGGTCTGAACCTCGGTTTCGAATCGGCGGGGATCTGTCTTTTTATCTGAGCGAGCATCGACTACAAAAGATTCCACAAGTTCTGGATGCGCAAACCGGCTCCCTATTCAAAGCCCGTCCAGGTTTTTTCGGTCGTTATTTCTGCTATGCGTGTTTGGTGGAGTATGTCAGATTGCGATCAATCTCCACGACGGTAGACCGTCGGCAGATCTGTATTTGCATGCCATTCTTCCCTTCGCAATCTCATCTGTGGTGATCGTAGTCATTGTTCACATTGTCGAATGGGCAAGCCGCAAGGTTGTTGAGCAGAAATTCGCAGCAACGAAAAGAGAGCCTTGATCCCCTCGCGAATGCTCAGTTTTCCCAGGTCTCAGAATCGAGACCTGGGGCACCCAGATTCGTACTAGATCCGAGCTGAGAGCTAGAGGCTGACGGCTGCCCTAATCGCGTCCGCGCTTGCGGATCTCGATGTTGAGGCGCTTGATCTTCTGGTTCAGCGTAGAGAGCGGGATGCGGAACTGCTCGGCGGCTTCAGTTTGGTTGCCGTTGCAGCGTTCGAGCTTTTCGACGATGATGCGGCGCTCGATGTCTTCGAGGATGTCGAAGAGCGAGGCATTCGGGTTGTGCTCGAGGAGCGCGTCCTGAAAGCTGCGGCCGGTGATGTGGCCGGGCAGCAGGTCGGAGCCGATGACCGGGCCGGAACTCAGTACAACGCCGCGTTCGATGCAATTCTCCAATTCACGTACGTTACCGGGCCAGTCGTAGTCGACCAAGGCGCGCATGGCGTCCGACGACAGGCGGCGCGGCGCGAGCGCGTTCTCGTTGGCGTAGTAGTCGAGGAAGTGCTGGGCGAGCAGGGGAATGTCTTCGCGGCGCGCACGCAACGGCGGCAGGTCGACGGTGATGACGTTGAGGCGGTAGAAGAGGTCCTCGCGGAAGCGTCCATCGCGCACGGCCTGGCGGAGGTCGATGTTGGTGGCAGCGAGAATGCGCACATCCACCTGGATTTCCTGAATGCCGCCGAGGTGCATGAAGCGCTTATCTTGCAGAACACGCAGAATCTTGGCTTGCGTGTCCATGCCCATGGTGGCGATCTCGTCGAGGAAGAGGGTGCCGCCGTTGGCGACTTCAAACAGGCCTTTCTTGGAGGCGACTGCGGAAGTGAATGCGCCTTTGACATGGCCGAAGAGCGTGGACTCGAGCAGTTCCGACGGCATGGCGCCGGTGTTGATGGGAACGAAGGGCTTGTCTTTACGGGGCGAGTTGGCGTGGATGGCCTTGGCGATGACTTCTTTGCCGGTGCCGCTTTCGCCCTGGACGAGGACAGTCGACCGGCTGGGCGCGACCTGCGCGATGAGATCGAAGACCCTGAGCATCAAGTCGCTTTTACCCACGATGTTGGAGAAGCTGTAGCGCTGCTTGAGCGTGCGCTTGAGCTGCAGGTTTTCTTCTTCGGCACGATGGCGGGCGACGGCCGAACGAATGTCGGCCATCAGCTTTTCGTTGTCCCATGGCTTCTGGACGAAGTTCTCGGCGCCGGCGCGGACAGCCTCGACCACGTTGTCGACGGTGCCATAGGCGGTGATCATAATGACCGGCGTTTCGGGCTGACGCTCCTTGATCTGGGGCAGCAGTTCGAGGCCGCTTTGACCGGGCAGTGCGAGGTCGAGCAGGATGAGGTCGAAGTTTTCGACTTCGAGGATACGCAGCCCCTGCTCTCCGTCCATGGCCGTGCGGACTCCATAGCCCTCGAGTGTGAGGAGGACTTCGAGCGATTCGCGGATGCCTGCTTCGTCGTCGATGACGAGAATGCTGGCTCCAGCGCCAAGCGCGGAGAGCGCCGGAGCGGAGGCGGATAGATTCAACGGTTGCTCAACCTCAGACATTAACGGTCTTCCTTAGAAGGGGAAACTCGAGATGAAACGTGGTGCCGGCGCCGACCGCGCTCTCGACATGGATTTTGCCGGCGTGTTCCTGGATGATGCCGTAGGAGACCGACAGGCCAAGACCTGTGCCGCGCCGCTCTCCGGGCTTGGGCATAGTTTTGGTGGTAAAGAAAGGATCGTAGATGCGCTTAAGATTCTCGGGCGCGATGCCGGAGCCGGAGTCGGCGATGACTGCTTCGACGTGACCATTGACGAGCGTAGAGACGCGCAGGCGGCCGCCGCCGGGCATAGCATCTTTGGCGTTCAGCAGGAGATTGAGGAATACCTGCTGCAGCTTTCCGGGATTGCCGTGGATGGGCGGGAGTTCGCCGGCCAACTCGATCTCAAGCTGAATCTGCGCTGTTTTGAATTGGTGCTCGAGGAGGGATAGCGTGTCGCGAATGACCTGATTCAGGTTTGTCTCGCGGAACTCGGTTGTCGATGTGCGCGAGAAGTTCAGCAGACCGTTGGCGATCTCGGAGGCGCGGAAGCTCTGCTGCGTGATCTTCTCAAGCACGGGGCCGAGACGCGCATCGCCGCGCATCTGCTTGGAGAGAAGCTGTGCGTACGACGAGATGACAGCCAGGGGCGTGTTGATCTCGTGAGCGACACCGGCGGCCAGCAGGCCGATGGAGCTGAGCTTGTCGGCTTGAGCGAGTTGTGTTTCGAGCGAGACACGGTCTGTAATGTCGTCGACGAGAACGATGCGGCCGACGACGACGAAATCCCGCGAGAGCAGCGGGGCAATGGCGATGTTGGCTACGCGTTGTTCGCCAGCGCGCGTGGTGAGCGGGAACTTGTAGAGGTTCAGCACGCCAGACTCGTTGCGGGCGGCATTGAGCGCATCGACAAACTCGACGGGGAAGACGGAGCCAAGATCCTCGCCGATGGCTTCGGCACGGCTCAGCGCGTACATGGCTTCCATCTGCGCGTTCCAGCTCTCGATGCGGTCGTTGAGATCGACAGCGAGGATGCCGACGTTAATCGACTCGACAATGTTCTCGTTGAACTCCTTCAGCCGCTCGAACTCGCTGATCTTTTCCTGCAATTGCGCGTAGAGGATCGCGTTCTGGAGCGCAATGCCGATGTAGCTGGCCAGCGACTCGAGGAGCTCGACGTCTTCGCTGGAGAGGAAATCGCCGCCAACGGTGCGGCCGAGGCCGATGACGGCGATGGTACGTGCAGCTGAACCGTCCTGCACCCGGCAGGGCAGGTAGTAGTTCAGATCGAGCTGGGCAGCGGTCTCGCGCTGGCTTTCGCTCAGGTGCAGCGCCTGCTGGGCGTTTTCGAGAAAGATGTGCGAGTGATCGGAGGCCTTGTCGAAGTCAAGGAAACTCAAGTCGAGCGAGCTGCTCAGCTGTGCATTGGGCGTGGCACGCAGCTCGGCAGGCAGGCCGTGTGCGGCAGCGAGGCGCAGCATTCCGGGTTGGTCGGCGAGAAAGACAGCGACGCGCGCGACGAGCAGAGTGTTGGGCAGGCGGTCGACGATGGATTCGAGCAGGGCGCGGAGGTCGGTTTCGGAGCTGAGTCCGCGGCCGAATTCGACGAGAGCTTTGCGGTAGTCATAACGCTGGCGGTCGAAGGCGCGATCGACCCACCCCTGAATGCGGCGTTTGAGGGGATCGAAGACGGCCGCGGTGACGAGGATCGCGATGACCAGCGCCCACTCGCGCATTGTCTCAGGCAAACGCTGGTGCACGACGTCGGCAATGATGGCGATGACGCCGAAGTAGCCGCCCAGGATCAGAGCGGTGGCCAGCGTGTAGGCGACGCCGCGCTTGAAGATCAGGTCGGTGTCCATCAGGCGATAGCGCACGATGGCCCAGGCGAAGGTGAGCGGCAGGAAGACCAGCGACAAGCCGGCGAGCTTGTTGAGCGGGCCGGGCATGTGAATGTCGAGCAGGAAGGGTACGGCGTTGAGCAGCGTGAATGGAACGACGGCGAGAAAGGCGCCGCGCCAGAGCCACTTGAGTTGCTGCCGTTGTAAGGGGCTTTTGGCCTGGAGATAGCTGTTCAGGAAGAGGACCGACGCAAGCACGTAGAAGGCGGCGTCGTAGCCGGTACCAGCCTGTTCCAGTCGATGCTTGAGTAGCTCCGTCGCCTGCCAGCGATTGATCGCCATCACCCAGAGGGTGAAGAGGGCGACGCCGGGGGCATAAACCAGGGGCAGCAGCAGGCGGCGGCGAAGGTTCTTGAGCCGCTCTTCAGGGAAGCTGAGAGCGAAGTGCAGGAAGAGCGCCGGTTGCAGGGATTCAGCGAGGACATTCGTCCAGAAGACGATCTTATCGATCCAGTCCCATTCGCCAGCGGAATTCAAAGCGCCGGTGTACTTCAGCGCATAGAGGGCGAACGAAACCAGGCAGAACAGGTAGAAGTGAGTGGCGCGCGGCGCGGTCCAGCGGCGGAAGAGAACATAGACGCCAATGGCAAGGTAGATGAGACCGATGATCCGCAGGGCCTGCTGCACGCTGCGATCAGGCGGTTCGGGGATGACGACTGCCGGGGAGTCGAGCTGAATGCCGTCGCGCGTGATCGCATACTGCGCCTTGGTGTAGATGCCGTTGCGATAGAGTTCGCGCTCGAAGTCCGCAAGACGATGAACGGGGACGTCGTTGACCGCAGTGAGCAGATCGCCTGAATGAAGGCCCGCACGCTCCCCTGGGCTGTTGGGAAGAACCTTGGTTGCCTGCAAGCGTGCGCCTGAGCTGGCCTCAACCCACCAGACGCCGTCGTCGGGCTGTTGGAACTGGCGCTCCTGACGCAGGTTCAAGACCGCAAGCAATACCAAGCCGACCGTGGCCACGGCCAGCAGCGTCGCTTGAAATCGGTTGAAGAGGTTCGTCTCCATGGGAGGAGCACCCTAGATCAAAGATAGAAATGCACGTCGGTTGCCATGACAAAGGCTGCGTACCACGAAAGCCAGTACGCTCTTAGTCAATTGAGCAGGCTGAAGATAGAGACGAAACCGACGAAGAATTGTGATCGCGTCTCATGTGGAAAATACAGAAAAAGGAACATTCCTATGTTAAAGCGAATAGCCCTTCCAGAAACGGGAAACGCTAGCCTCGCCTTCGATTCGCTCCGATTTGTGGTTTAGGGGACATGTTTCGCAGCTCGAGAGACGCGTTGAGGGTGAAATCCCCGCGAGTCCGTTAACGCTGCCCATAGGTGGCATGGGGTCCGTGCTTGCGGAGGTAGTGATGCCGACTGACGTGCTCGGGAACCTCGGTTGCTGACTGATTCAGCTGCACGGTTCGGAACGCCAACCGAGCGATGTATTCGAGGACGTCGGCATGTTCAACGGCTTCGGTCACAGTTTTACCCCAGGCGAAGGGAGCGTGGCCGGCGACGAGGACCCCGGGGACCGCAACCGGGTCTAGCCCTTCGGCGCGAAAGTGGCGAACGATCACGGCTCCGGTGTTGCGCACGTAGCCCGTCGAGACCTCTTCGGCCGTCAGCGGCTCGGTTACAGGTACGGGACCGTGGAAGTAGTCGGCATGGGTGGTCCCGAAGCAGGGAATGGGTCGACCGGCCTGTGCCCAGGAGGTGGCGAACTCCGAGTGGGTGTGGACGACGCCGCCAATCTTAGGAAACTCGCGATAGAGCAGAGTGTGCGTGTCGAGATCGCTGGAGGGGCGAAGTGTACCTTCGACGATTTTGCTGTCGAGATCGGTGACGACGAGATCGGCTGGCGTCAGTGTCGCGTAGTCGACGCCGCTGGGTTTGATGACGACCAGTGGTTGGGAACCAGTGCGGTCGATGCCGCTGGCGTTGCCGAAGGTGTGGGGAGCGAGGCCGCGACGGGCAATCTCCTGATTGGCGTGAAGGACCTGTTGGCGAAGCGATTCGAGAAGCATGTGCTGTTCCTGACCGGCTGGAAAGCGTTTACCAAGTGAGTTTATCAGGTGGCGAGAGGTCAAGGGCCGTCGCGCCAAGCTTGTTTGACGCTGGTTCGACGGGAGTCGAGAATGGGTACCGAAAACTGAGGCGAGTGCAGACAATGAAGATCGATCGCAGGAGTTTTGTGAGAGTGGCAGCGTCCGTACCGCTCGCGGCAGGCATGCGTCTGCCGGCTGCAGGCGGCGAGACCGCGGCCGTCGGCCATTCGTTGGGAAGCTCTCCAGTAAACGGAGACCTTGATCGGAGATTCAGTCTCACCCTGCGCCGGGTTCTTGAAGGAGATGGGCCGCGTTATAGCGAAGAGTTCCTGCTGGCCGATGTGCGGCCGACTGCGGAGCGGCGGTTCACAGAGTTCAGTGGCGACCTGTCAGGGCGATATATTGGAGCACTTGCCACGGCAGCGCATGTCTACGGTGTCGGCGTACCCGGTCTGGATGCGCTGGTGGAGAAGACGATCGCACTGCAGAAACCGGAAGGGTATTTCGGCAGTGCGTTCCACTTCGACAAACCGACTGATGCCGAGATGGCATTGTTGTGGGGCAACGGGCGACTTCTCGTGGGACTGCTTGAGTATTACGAATGGAAGCCGTCGGAGCCGGTTCTGTCGTCGAGCAGGCGCATCGGCGACTTCCTGGTGCGCATCAGCCCGTTGATGCAGTCCAAAGCGATGCGCGATGCATTCGGCGCGCAGCACTTCGCGGCGAGCTACATCTGCTGGACGCAGCAGACGGAGGGGCTGGCGAAACTCTACGGCGTGACGAAGGACGAGCGGTACCGCACGCTGGCTGAGAGCATCGCGGCAGTGACGGAGCGCCGGGCAGGCGACCACGTACATGGCTACCTCAGCAGCCTGCGCGGTGCACTGGATCTCTACGTTCTGACTAAGGACGAGAAGTTGATGCAGCAATGCGAAGATTCGTGGCACGAGGTCACGGCGTCACGCGATCTGCTGATTACGGGAGGAGTTCCCGAGGGATGGAGTCCGAACAATCATCGGACCGAGGGATGTGGAGAGGCAGATTGGGTTCGGTTGAATCTTGCGCTGTGGCAGGCGACGGGAAAGCCCAAATACCTCACGATGGCGGAACGGGCGATCTTCAACGAATTCGCATTCAACCAGTTCGCGACGGGAGATTTCGGACATCGCGTGTACACGGAGACGGGGCTGCCGGGTGCGGGTGCGGTACGCGCATGGTGGTGCTGCACGTTGCATGGTCTGCGCTGTTTCCCTGCTGTTTATGAGAGCGCATTTCGACAGACAGACAAAGGCGCAAGCTATGACCTGCCTGTCGATGGGCGCATCGATGCTGCAGGCTTGTCGGTGGTGGCAGAGGCAACGCTCGCACGGGACGGTTCGGTACGGATCAGGATCCTGCGTGCCAGTGATGAGCCGGCGGCGATCGACGTCCGGAAACCGGATTGGGCGGACGCGATGGAGTGTCGAATGGAGGGCAGCGCGCGCGAGCAGTTCGAAACGAGGGAAGCCGAATCGTCGGGTCCGATTCCGTCGGGGTATGAGCGGATGTATCGGCGGTGGAAGGCCGGCGATGTCCTGCTGATTCGGTACGGCATGAAATTGCGGAGTCAATCCAACGGCGAGGGACGCCGGTCATTCTGGTGCGGGCCATGGCTCCTGGGAGCTTCCTCCGCCGAGAATCTCGACTACTTCAACGAACTGACGACGGAGAATGAGCTGCTCGACGAGGGTGTATCGGCGACCAGCGCTAGGGATCGGCGCAGTCATCCGTTCTCGGTTTCCGCGGCGGAGACGAGATTCCGTTTTGCGCAGGCGGAATATCCGGATCAGCCAGGAACAGTGACCCTGCGGCCGCTCGCAGAACAGACCGGCCAGCCGACCACCTCATGGGAGCTTTGCTTCCGCCGGCGAACGCAAGGCTAGACACGTCTATTCCCTGAAAGCAAAGAACTTTCCGCTTATCCTCGGGTTTTAGGTACAAACAGTACCGTTGGACAATTCCGTGACGAAGAGAAGCTCGGCGTCTGTAAACTTCAGATTCAAGCAGGCGTCTACCAGTGTGATGGCAGCCTGCACGACACTCGATGCGATGACGATTGGCCGAGCGGAAGAGAACGCGCAGGAATTCGCTGATGTTGTACAGAGCCATCGGCCGCAGATTTTTCGGTTTCTGCTGGCCTCGACACGCGACATCGATCTGGCAGAGACGTTGACGCAGGAGTGTTTCCTCAAGGCGTATCGGAATTGGTCCAGCTTTCGCGGCGAGTCCAGCGCGATGACGTGGTTGATGCGCATCGCGATCAACCTGCAGAAGGATCACTGGCGCAACCGCCGGATGCAGTTCTGGCGGCTGACGCGCACGAACGCCGTGGATTTGGATGAAGCCAGCGAGTGGCTTCCAAGCGGCGAGAGTTCGCAGGAACATCGGCTCCTGGCGAGAGAACGCGTGCAACAGGTGTGGCGTGCTGTGGACGGTCTGAGCGAGCGGCAGCGGACGGTGTTTTTGTTGCGCTACGTGGAGGAGCTCGAGCTGGCGCAGATTGCGGAAACAACGGGGCTGAGTGAAGGGACGGTAAAGGCACATCTTTCGCGGGCTTTGTCCCGGGTTCGAACGGAGTTGGGGGGAAGGCGATGACGAGTCCTAAAGCGACAAACCGAGCCGAAGAGCCGGTGGAGATGGAATCAGTCGATCCGGCGTTGAAGCAGGCGCTGGGGGATTTCAAGGCGAGTGTGCATGCGTGGAGCGATGCGGTGTATGCACGGCCGCGCTCGGTGAGCAAGGCGGTGGTAAGGAAGTCGTGGCAGCTTGCGGCTGGGTGGAGTCTGGCGGCCCTGCTGATTGCGGGAACCATGTCGGGCGGGTATTACGAGCATCATCAGCGCGTCGTCGCCGCGCAGCGTGCGGCCGAACGTACCGCCGAGCAGCAGCGGCAAGCCGCCCTTGAGCGTGCGCAGAAGCAAGCAGAAGAAGACGAGGAGATGCTGGCCACGGTAGATACGGCGGTTTCACGCGAGGTACCGGCGGCCATGGAGCCACTGGCTCAGCTCTCCGAAGAGAGCACGTCGAGATAGGCAGATCGATGCAACTGAGAAGTTCTTTTGTTGTACCAGGGGGAATCGGGATGAAGAGTTCGATGGTAGTGCGGGTGGGATTGGCAATCGGTGCGCTGCTCATGACAGGTGCAGCGTTTGCGCAGGGCCCGGGACCAATGGGCGGCGGGCCAGGGCAGGGCATGGAGCATAGGCCTCCTTTCGAGAGAGCGTTCGGCGGTCATGGGATTGAGGGCCGATGGTGGAACAATCCGAGGATTATCGAGAAGCTCAAGCTGACTGACGATCAGCGCAAGGCGTTCGATCAGATCCTGCTGGAGCATCGCGAAAAGCTGATCGATCTGCATGCGAACGTGGAGAAGGCGGAGCTGGCGATGGAGCCGCTGGTGGGGAACGATCAGCCCAATGAGTCTGCGATTCTGGCGCAGATCGACAAATTGGCTCAGGCACGGGCGGAGCTGGAGAAGGCGAACGCGCGCTACCTGCTGGCGCTGCGCAGCAAGCTAACACCGGACCAGTGGAAGCAAGTGCAGGATTTCCGCAAGAACCGCGACCGTGAAGGCTGGGGCCCGGATGGGCGTCGTCCCGAGGGCATGGGACCGGGCCGGCGCGGACCAGGTGGAGATGGACCGGGTGGAGCGCCGCCGGCTCCAGGACCGCAAGGCATGCTGGACGATGAGGGCGGACCTCAGGTTCTGGCGGATGCGGGTACACCAGGCGCGCAGCAGTAGGGCGGTCGCGCGGAGAGTTTTGGCAGAGAGCAACTGCGGTTGTAGTTCACACCGATGGCGGCGAGAGGCGATCCTCTTGCCGCCTTTTTTTGTGTCCGAGGAAGGATCAGGGCGGTGGATCGGTGAGGCGTGTGGGTTCTGTCACGGAATCAGGCAGATGACTGAAGCCCCCGGAGACATCGATTGAAACGATTTGGAGCAAGATTGGAGCGAATCAGGTCAGCATTGATTTGGTGAGGTCAGATTGGACGAAAAACAATTTCGGAAGAATGACTAAAGTTCCCGAGTGTCGCACCGATGAACAGTGCAGATGCAAGGAACGCCCTCCTGGAATTGGTGAACTGGTGGTAACGAGAAACACCGGGGCTCGGGCGCTCGGACTGGCATCGGAAATGGAGCGTTTCCCATGGCTCTCGGTGTTCTGAACAATCTTTCCGCAATCTACGTAGAAAACAACCTCAACAACACGAACAGCAGCTTGCAGACGATGCTGCAACAGTTATCTTCGGGTTCGCTCATCAACTCGGGCGCAGACGATGCGGCCGGTTTTTCGCCGGAAAATGGGCTGGCCGCGAATTCGGCTGCACTGACCCAATCGGGCACCAACGCGACGGAGGGGGTCGGCCTGTTGCAAGTGCCCGACGGCGCGCTCGCGGAGGTGACCAACCTGTTGAACCGGGCCGTGACGCTGGCAACGGAAGCTTCGAACGGCACTCTGAACAGCGCGCAGGGCGCGCGGCGAACCAGGAGTACCAATCGATATTGGCCGAAGTCAATAACATTGGCCAGACGACCACCTACAACCAGCAACAGGTATTTGACAGCAACGTCGTAGCGATCTATACGGGGGATTCGTCGACGGCGGGTTCTTCGATCGACGATCTGAATATCCGGACGCTCTCGGAATCGAGTGTGGGCGACACCGGCGGCGCAATGGCCTACAGCAACGGCTCGAACAACGTGTTCATCGATCTGTCGAATGGCGGCACGCTCGCGACGGCCAACGATTCACTTGCCACCGCGACGTCTAAGATCGACGTGAACTGCCTGGTGCAAGGAGCGAACGGCATCGTAGTTACGCCGACAACCATCGGCGTCGGGGTTGGCGAAGCGTCGGCAAACGATACAGCCCAGGGACTGATCAACGCCATCAACAGCTCGGGTCTAGGTTTGACCGCCAGCTTCACGACTGGAAAGGCAGCGGGCGATTCCGCCGCAGGCGTAGATACGGGCATCGAGATCACCGGGGCAGGAGCAGGTGTGGGGAACGGCGTCACTCCCGGTCTGGTCGGCACGGTAACTCCAACCAAAACCACCGATGCGCTCTCCGGGACGCTCACGATCAAAGGTTCGGACGGCGCGACGACCGTCATCAACGTTGCCACTGGTAATAACGGATCGAGCTACGATCAAGCCACTTTGCTGACCGCGATCAATAACGGCGGCTACGGCTTCACGGCGACGCAAGCTGGAACGAGCCTGACATTTACGTCGACCGACTCAACAGTAACCGTGACTGGCGCTAACGTCACGACGACAACTGGCGGTGACACCGCCGCATTTGCGGCATCCCCGGGATATTACACAGTTGGGGTGGTAGACGACGCGGCAAGCACTGTTGCGGATCAAGCGACCGGCCAGACGACTTTGGCTCCCGCGGGTTTCGCCGGGAGTTTCGGCGGAACTGGCGGAGTGGCTACGATGGTCTACACCGATGGGGCGGGCGAGGCGCTGAACACGACCGACCTGACCAACCAGACGGACGCGGAGACGGCACTGAACATGCTCAACGTTGCCATCAGCGATATGGCAGCACAGGACGGCTACATCGGGGCCCAGATCAACACGCTAAACTCGATCAGCCAGGTGAGGAGCACGCAGCAGGAGAACGTGGTCTCGGCGCAGAACGCGATCCAGGCCACGGACTATGCGGCGGCGACGTCGAACATGTCGAAGTACGAGATTCTGAGCCAGACCGGCATTGCCGCATTGGCCCAGGCCAACAGCCTGCAGCAGGAAGTGACGAAACTGCTGCAATAAGGCAGGGAATGAGAGAACAGAGAGCGAGCAGTTCTGACGCGTTGCGTCGAGATCAGGTTTAGCAGGATTGCGGTACCTTTAAGACAACCCAGGGACTGGGCGGCGGCAGGGCACAACTCTGCCGCCCATTTTCTTTGCACACGAGTCGGCCTTACTTCGGAAGCGATGCCGAGCCGGTGACGGTGAACTCGATCTCCGATTTGTCCTGTGTGTCCTGAGGCTGGGCGCCACCGACACTCAGCTTGTATTTGCCGGGCAGAATCGAGCGATTACCCTTGTCGTCGACGCTGGACAGCGAGCGCGGGTCGATCTCCAGCGTAACCTCTCTGCTGGTGCCTCCCGCGACGTTCAGGCGTTTAAAGGCGACGAGGGAGTGGATTGGCCCGTCGGACTGCGGAGTCTTGAGATAGGCCTGAACGACTTCGTCGCCGCCGATGGCGCTGGCGTTGGACACGGAGACAGCCGCGGTGAGTGGATCACCGGCTTTCAGCGAGTCGGATGAGAGCTTCACTGGTCCGTACTTGAAGGTCGAATAGCTGAGGCCATACCCGAATCCCCAAAGCGGTTTGCCGGAGTAGTAGCGATAGGTGCGGCCCTTCAGCGAGTAGTCCGTGAAAGCAGGCAGCCCGTCGAGGTTCGCATAGAAGGTGACGGGCAGACGGCCTGCGGGGTTGTTGATTCCTTCAAGAGTTTGGCGAATCGCGGTGCCGCCTTCGACGCCGGGGTACCACGCTTGAAGAACGGCCGCCGCATGGTCGTTGGCCCAGTTGAGCGCGACTGCGCTTCCACTTTGGAGGACGACGACAAGTGGTTTGCCCGCGGCTGCCAGGGCTTCGAGGAGCTTTTGCTGCGGTTGGGGCAGATCGAGGCTGGTGCGATCGCCGCCATCGAAGCCGTCGATTTTGATGCGCATCTCTTCGCCTTCGAGCTGCGGCGAGAGACCGACGAAGGCCACGATGACATCCGCGTTTTTTGCCGACGCGACCGCCTCGTCGAGTTGTGCCTGCGCGGGGGCTTCCCACTTGAGGGTCACGCCACCGCCGGCACGATCACCGGAATGTGCATACTCAAGGACGAAGTCGTGCGGCTTAGTGTCGTCGAAATCGACGGGGAGAGAGGGCACCTTCGGGAAGTCCATCACCGGCGGCGCGGTCGGTGAGGCTCCCGGCGCGGCTTTGAAGTTGCCCATGGAGGAGAGATCGTGTCCTTCGCGCAGCGTGCCTTCGCCGATCACCTTGCCGTCGAGCAGCAGCCTGTAAGACTCCTTAGGCGAATAGGGAAAGCTGTCGCCGGTTTCGAGAGTGAAGACGTAACGGCCGGGTGCGGGCGGTGTGAGGGTGCCCGACCAGCGCACGGAATAGTTGGTGGTCTCGATCTCGGGAACAGGCTTGGCATTTTCCCAATCGGACTGAACGAGAGGCTCTCTGGTAACGACGACGGGACGGCCGGTCCAGTCGGACGTGGCGAAGAATTCGGTCTTGAGACCGCTCTTCAGGCCGAAGGCCGTGCGAGGAACAGGGACACCAACGCCGACAGCGAGCGTCGAGCCTTGCGCGTAGTCGACTTTGCCGTGGAAGCCGTCAAGCAGCGCCTGGAGCGGTGTGACCGGCTTGACCGGCGTGCCGACGTAGTTGCCGAGGATCGACGGGAGCAGGTCCGCTGTGGGGCCAATGGCGGCGATGTGCTGCACCGCACCCCTCAAGGGCAGGACGCCATTGTTCTTCAGAAGTACGATGCTCTCTTCGGCCGCCTTGAGTGCCGTAGCGCGGTGAGGAGCAGAGCCGGCATCGGCGAAGGGAATCTTGTCGAGAGGGCTCGCGCCTTGCGGATCGAAGAGCCCCAGTTGCATGCGCGCGGTGTAGAGGCGCTCGGCAGCCTGGGTGACTAAGGCTTCGGATACGAGGCCCTGATGTACCGCCTCGCCAAGTGTATTGAAGCCCGGGGTCCAGATACTGCAGGAGAGATCGGTGCCGGCGTCGATGGACATAGCCGCCGCGTGCACGATGTCGGAGGTTTTCTTGTGGCCCTGGTAGACGTCAACAATGGCGCCGCAATCGGAGACGACGAAGCCCTTGAAGCCCCACGCGTCGCGCAGATGCTCCTTGAGCAGCATCTTGTTGGTGCAGGCAGGAAAGTCGTCGATGGAGTTGTAGGCGCACATGACGGACTGCACGTGTCCTTCTGTGACTGTGGCGCGGAAGGCCGGCAGGTAGGTCTCTTCAAGGTCGCGCGGACTGGGATCGACGTTGAATCCATGGCGCAGAGTTTCGGGTCCCGAGTGCACAGCGAAGTGCTTGCTGGTGGCGACGGCACGGAGATGATTGAGGTCAGAACCCTGCACGCCCTGGATGAATGTGATCCCCAGCCTACCGGTGAGGTACGGATCTTCGCCGTAGGTCTCCTGGCCGCGACCCCAGCGGGGATCGCGAAAGATATTGATGTTCGGCGACCAGAAGGTGAGTCCGTAGAAGATGCGGTGGTTGCCTTCGCGCTGCGCCTGGTTGTATTTCGCGCGGGCCTCCTGCGAAACGACGTTGCCCATGCTCTGTACGAGCTGCGGGTCCCAGGTGGCTGCCATGCCGATGGCCTGCGGGAACACGGTGGCATAACCCGCGCGCGCAACGCCATGCAGCGCCTCGTTCCATGTTTGATAGTCAGGAACGCCGAGGCGAGGAATCGCGGTGCCCCAATCCTCTAACTGGTTCACCTTCTCCTCGAGCGTCATGCGGCTCACGAGGTCGTGGGCCCGTTCCTGAGGCGAAAGGTGCGTATCGAGATAGGCGTGCTGCTGCGCCATGGCGAAGAGAGTAACGGAAGTCAAGAAAAATGACGAGATGACGAGGCGACGCGCCGGCATGGGATTGTTCCTCCTAGGCGAACTGTCCTCGATTCCCAGAGCGCGCGGACGCAAGCCAATGGCGTCGATCAAGAGGGAGGAATGAGGGAGGCCCCTACCGAATGTACAAGGCAGGGGCCTTCCTTGGCTAGCTTTATCGGTTTACTAGAGCACGCATCAACTGCGTGGTTCGGCTACTCCTTTGACTTGATGGCGTAGGTCAGGCCCATCGTGAATTGGAACGAGTTTCGCTTCGTCGGCGGGAGAGAAACTGGCGGATCGTTGAGGTAGGAATCGTTGGTTCCAATGGAGAAGCTCAGGTTCTTATAGGCCGGGAAAGCAAAGGTGTCGGTCTCCGTGGCCGAGTAGGCACGCGGCTGGTTGAACGCGGGAATGAAAGCGAGACCCTGGGTGTAGGTGGCCAGCTTGGTTTTGAGCAGATAGCTGGCGCCTAAGGTCGAGCCGATCAAATTCTGGTTGCCGGTGGAGGCGCCATTGATAAAGGCCTGCTTTTCGTACTGTAGGGTGGCCTTTAGATTGGCTTCCTGTTGCGGAGTCTTGAGGACTGTCCAGCCAATGCCGCCCCCATAAGCCTGTTGCAGATCAAGATCCTGCGAGAAGTTGTGATCGAAGGCTGTTTGCACGAGGGCGAAGAAGCGCGGCGAGATGAACTCGTCGCGCTCGGCATCGGCGTGGTAGAGCGCGGATTTGGTGGAGGAAGCAGGAACCAAGGTTGGCGGAGGGCCAGGGTCTGTGTAGCCGGGCTGGGTGATCTTGCCGAAGGAGCCGGTGAAGTCGATGGAGGTGCGGTTGCTCGGGTTAAGCCAGGGTGCCGTGGGGATGGCGCGGACGAGACCAATGCCACCGGATACGGTGTACTGATTTTGGGTCGCGGTCACGACCGTCGCACCCGCAGTCGCAGCGCCATTCCAGCCGCTGAAGAAGCCGGGCTCGTGATGGAGTTCCTTGTCGAGTGTGGCGGAGTCCATGATGAAGAGCGCATCTTTCACCGGCAACGGCGCGTGCGCTTCGCCCTGCCCGGGTCTGAGCGTGACTGCATCGTTCTCGACGTCGACCTTTCCCTCGGGAATCGGTCCGGTGCTCTTGCGGCCGTGGAGCTTCAGGTTCTTGTCGACCATCGCGAATTTCTCGGTCGTGTGGAGTTCCTTTACTTTGTCCCAGGAGAGTGACAGGTCTCCCAGAGCGTCGCTGTGAAAGGTCAGCTTGCCCTGAATCGAGCTGACGAACTTGCCATGCAAAGTGTCGCCGTTACTCAGAACGAGTACGTCTGGATCGGAGGCCGGCTTGCTCTGTGCGGAGCAGGTGAGTGCCGCACACAGAACAACGATCAAAGGCAGAAGCTTGAATCGTGGATGCGATCCTTGGACAGAGATTGCGGGCAGGAAAAAACCTTGGGCCATGAGGGAGTAGGTCCTTATCGATGAAGTCTGATTGGCTGAGCGAGGCACAGTGGGGCCGACAAACTCGCTCCAACCTCTCGTGATGGTAACAAGCTGAGGCGGTTCTCGCATGTGAGATGTGCGATTTGCAGGTCAAGGTATCTGTCTGTAGGATGAGTTGGATTTCAAGGGGTTCAGGACGATGCGACCGAACTTCAACCTGATGAAAGCCACGCTCACCGGAGCGCTCGGCGGCTTGCTGTTCGGCTTCGACACTGTAGTGATCTCGGGGATCATCGATGCGGTGGTTCGGCTCTATGGGCTGAACGACTACGGGAAAGGCTGGACGGTGGCGATCGCGCTCATCGGGACGGTGGTCGGATCTTTTGGCGCGGGGGGGGTGGGGCACAAGCTGGGCGGACGCGAGACGCTGCGCCTTACGGCAGTCCTTTATGTGGTGTCGGCGGTAGGAAGCGCGCTGGCGTGGAGTTGGCCTTCGCTGATGGTGTTCCGATTTATTGGCGGGCTGGGGATCGGTGCTTCGTCGGTGCTGGGCCCGGTGTATATTGCGGAGCTTGCGCCCGCGAAGTGGCGGGGCCGGCTGGTAGGTGCGTTCCAGTTCAACGTCGTGTTCGGGATTCTGGTTGCCTATACCTCGAACTATCTGATACGCCTGCTGCACCTGGGCGCGGCGGAGTGGCGCTGGCAGGTGGGGGTGGCGGCAATCCCCGCAGCTGGTTTCCTGCTGCTGCTGTTTGGGATTCCACGCAGCCCGCGCTGGTCGGCGTCGCGGAACCGGATCGACGAGGCTCTGGCAGTGTTGAAGATGATGGGCGAACAGAACCCCGAAGCGGAACTCGCGGACATCCGCGCCGCTTTGGCGGAGGAACATGCCAGCGCCCACGAGCCGGTTTTTCGCTGGAAGTATCGCTACCCCCTGTTTCTCGCGATCACGATTGGCGCATTCAATCAGCTCGCGGGTATCAATGCGATTTTGTACTACCTGAACGACATTTTTCTGGCGGCAGGCTTCAGCCAGCTGTCGGGCGATCAGCAGGCGATTGCGATCGGATTGACGAATCTCGTCTTCACGATTGTGGGGATGAGTGTGATCGACAAGTTGGGGCGCAAAACATTGCTGCTGATCGGCGCCGCCGGGACGGCCAGTTGTCTCGCCGGCGTCGCCTGGATCTTCTCGACCAACTCGCATCAGCGCGCGCTGGTGTGGCTGCTGATTGTCTACATCGGGTTCTTCGCGTTGTCGCAGGGCGCCGTCATCTGGGTTTACATCGGCGAGGTCTTCCCCAATCACGTTCGCTCGAAGGGCCAGGGCGTAGGCAATGCGAGTCACTGGGCGATGAACACGATCATCGCGTTGACCTTCCCGGTCGTTGCGGCGACCAGCGGCCGCGGCGCGCCTTTTGTGTTCTTTGCGGTGATGACAGCGGTCCAGTTCATAGTGGTGTTGTTTGCGTATCCGGAAACCAAGGGGCAAACGCTTGAGCAGCTGCAGAGGAAGCTGGTGCCCGCGGAATGATGTTGCCAGTCTCGCAGGTCGGCGCCATCTCAATCGATTTCCGGCTGTGATTGGGATCACCCGCTTTGGCTTCGGTCTCAGCGAAGATGTTCTTTGGCGTGGTGGGCCCTGATAAGGAGCGTATCGATGACGCAGCCGACGATTTTGGAGCGTACGAGAGGGACGGCTCAGGAACCCATCCGATCCGAGCAGAACTCAGTGCATCTCTCCTCTCCTTCGATCGCTGTCGCCTCTCCAGAGGCTGACGCGCTTCGGTCCGAGATCATTGCCGTCGGTCGTAAGCTGTGGGAGCGCAGCTACGTTGACGGCAACGGCGGCAATATCAGCGCGCGGTTGGGCGAGCACTCGGTTCTTTGCACGCCGACCATGATCAGCAAGGGCGACGTGACACCCGAAGATATTTGCCTGTGCGATCTCGAAGGGAATCTGCTATGCGGGCGAGGGCAGCGGACGAGCGAACTGCTGCTTCACCTCGAGATATATAAAGCCAACGCACAAGCGCGGGCGGTGGTGCACTGTCATCCGCCGCAGGCCACAGCCTTCGCGATTACCGGAACAACGCCGCCTATCGGGCTGATTCCGGAGTACGAGATGTTCATTGGTCCCGCTGCCGTGGCGCGGTACGAGACACCGGGAACGCAGGCTTTTGCCGAGACAGTGCTGCCTTTCATTCAGGATCACAACACGATCCTGCTGGCGAACCACGGCATCGTCTGCTGGGCCGACACGGTGACGCACGCTGAGTGGCTGGTGGAGATTCTGGAGAACTATTGCAAGACCTACCTGATTGCGCAGCAGATCGGCAAACCGCTCACATTTTTGTCCGATGAGAAGATCGCGGAGATCCTGGAGCTGAAGCGGCGGATGGGGTTGCCGGATGCGCGGATGAGGCAGCGGGGGTAATCGAGAAACGTCCGTCGAGATTGACCAGGACTATGCGCTCGGCCGAGCTTCGGTGGGCCGATCGCCTGATTTCACGGACCCCTGCGTCGCATACACAAACCAAGCCAGCCACGCCGGCGCTGTCCAGGTGTAGTACCAGGACGTGATGCGCACGTTGGCATAGAGCTCGATGAGCGCAACACCAGCGAAGAGCGCAATGGGCAGAAGCGAGTGGCCGGTTGTGCGGGCGCGATAGATGCCGAGGAGCACGGCGGGAAGCAGGACGGCTTCGTCGGTGAGCCACGCATAGGGCGCGCACACCACCCCCACCAGCACGACGAGCAGTCCGTCTTGCAGCCAGTCCCAGCGAGCGCGGCGCGACCAAAAGTAGCCCAGAGCCCATAGAGTTGCCAGAGCAGTCGGCAGGTATTCGAGCCAGACCGCGGCGGGGGCGATGTTCCAGCGCAGGTAGGCGCTGAGGGTCGGCGCGAATCGGTCTTGCATGAGATTCGAATGCAGCATCGCTGTATACTGCGACCAGATATGCGGATCGAAGCCGAGGACCAGGGCGAAGCTGACGGCTGCGGCTGCGGGCAGTCCGACGAAGATACGCTGTCGGCGGTGCAGGATCGCCCACAAGAGGAGAACCAGTGCAATCGGCAAAAAAAGATGTGGCTTCAGCGTCATGGGCAGCAGTGCTGCGCTGGCGAGAATGGGCCGCGTCTCGTGCCAGAGGAGAAAGAGCGAAAGGCCGAGAAGCAGGAAGATGCCGATTTGTCCGGCCATGAAACAGGCCAATGCCGGCGCGAAGAGATAACAGAGCAGATGCAGGCGCGACGGGGGCCTGCCTTCGAGCAACCAGACGACCCAGAGAGCGAGCGAGAGGCAAGCAAGTTCGACCACCATCCAGAGAACGAGGCCGGATTTGGCGCCGAGGAACCCGAGCGGAAGTACCAGGGCCAGGCCGATAGGCGGACTCGGAGTGATCTTGATTTGGAGATTGCCGAGGCCGACGGCTTTTTCAAGTTGCAGCACCCGATCGGCGTTGTAGGGATCGGCGCCCTGCACGATCTGCTGCCCGGCAGCCCAATAGCCAATGAAGTCGCGCGTAGCCGCACTCTGCTCGGTCAGGCTGAGGTCAAAGATGGCGCCCAGCAGGACCAGGCCGCAGAGGATGATGCCTCCAGCAGCCAGAATGCGAGCACGTTTTCCCGTTATTAGCACGAGACGGCCCCGTGGGCAGACTGTGCGATTGCGAGTCGGACTAAGCCCATGGGGACCAATGTAATACGCAGGCAATGGGTTTAACGACAACAGCGGCCAGGGGAGAGGCCCGAATGTAACGTCCGCGGTGCAATTCTTGCGAGACCGGCAAACGACTAAACTGACCCACTACCAAAGACCAGGATTCGTTGACTCTACATTCTAGTTCGGTTATCCTAGAGACCTTGCGCGGTGTTGTGCCTGGGGTCTGTGCGCACCACCTGACCCTTCCGGTCGATCTCTTCAGTAGAGGATTTTCCGGAGCAGGCAGACGGCTGCTGGACATGGAGTGGTTTGATCGGTCCGAGCAGGCCAACGCCCTTTAGGGGCAAGCCCCGCATCCTCACGCGAACAGAATTGTTTGGCAGTGGGTGGAATTGAAGCCCTTGCGTTTTTGCACGGGCAGCAACGCGTTTTGCGCGACCGAAAATTTTGTGGCCGTTGTTTGGGCTGCAGTGTGTACGAGGCAGAAGAGAATGTCGACCTTTGTTCCAAGCGGCAACAAGATTGACCGCAAGTGGTATGTGGTAGATGCCAACGGGCAGACCCTGGGCCGTCTGGCGACCAAGGCAGCCAGTGTGTTGAGTGGCAAGCTGAATCCCCAATATGTGCCGTACATCGATACGGGCGACCACGTGATCGTGATCAACGCTGCAAAGGTTCGCCTGACCGGTCTCAAGGCGCAGAGCAAGCTCTATCGCCGCTATACGGGTTTCCCCGGTGGTCTGCGCGAAGAGTCGTTCACGCGCCTGATCAACCGCCGGCCGGAGAAGGTTTTGGAAGAAGCAATCAAGGGCATGCTGCCGAAGACCAAGATGGGCAGGGCGATGGGATCGAAGCTGAAGGTGTATCGCGACGACAAGCACCCGCACGCGGCGCAGCAGCCGGTACCTCTGAATATCGGATAACGGATTTTGGCCGTGCTCTCAAGGAGCCGGCGGAGAGAGCTAAGAAAAGAATGGCAGATCTGGTTCAATACTACGGAACGGGCCGCCGCAAGTCGGCGATTGCCCGCGTTTTCCTGCGTCCAGGAACGGGCGAGTGGAAGGTGAACGGCAAGGCCTTCGACGAATATTTCGTCACCGAGCAACAGCGTGTCTCGGCCAAGCGGACCCTGGTGGTTGCCGAGCTGGCGTCGAGTTTTGACGTCGTCACCACCGTCTCTTCAGGCGGTGTGTCCTCGCAGGCAGATGCGGTGAAGATGGGCGTGGCCCGTGCCTTGATCGTATTCAATCCGGAATTGCGCAAGATGCTTAAGGCCGAAGGCCTGCTGACTCGCGACGCGCGTCAGAAAGAGCGCAAGAAATACGGTCAGAAGGGCGCCCGTAAGCGGTTCCAGTTCAGCAAACGCTAGTTTGCGCCCCGTGCATGAACGAAGAGCTTAGGTAGTCAAATCCCCGCGCGAGCGGGTTCAATCCGGGGCCGGCAGTATTCTCCGGATGCAATCCACGAAGGAGGCCCATTGGCCACGATCACTATGAAGGAGCTGCTCGAAGCGGGTGTTCACTTCGGGCATCAGACCAAGCGCTGGAATCCCAAGATGAAGGAGTACATCTTCGGCGAGCGCAACGGGATCTACATCATCGACCTGCAGAAGACGCTGAAATTGTTTAAGGACGCGTCGAAGTTTGTCACCGAACTGTGCGCCAGCGGCAAGACGATTCTGTTCGTCGGCACCAAGCGCCAGGCACAGGACGCTATTGCCGAAGAGGCGACGCGCGCCAGCATGCCGTATATCAACCAGCGTTGGCTGGGCGGGCTGCTGACAAATTGGGTGACGGTGCAGAAGTCGGTGAAGCGCCTTCAGGAACTCGATGATATGGCCACAGATGGGCGGTACGAGCTGCTCACCAAGAAGGAAGTCATTCGGCTCGAGCGCGAGCGGAAGCACCTTCAAGCGAACCTTGCCGGCATCAAGACCATGAAACGGTTGCCCGACGCCATCTTCGTGGTCGATTCGAACAACGAAGCGATTGCGGTGAAGGAAGCGCGCAAGCTGGGTATCCCGGTGGTTGCCGTTGTCGACACGAACTGCGATCCGACGGTTGTGGACTACGTGATTCCGGGCAACGACGATGCGTTGCGCGCCATTCGCCTGTTTACGTCGAAGATTGCGGACTCGGCTGCAGAGGGCGTGAACCTGGTGGGTGATAAGGCGTTCGTCGAGGAAGCGCCGGCAGAGCCAGTGGCCGAGGAAGGCGTCGTGATCGAAGCGTCGGCTCCAGAAGAAGTCGATCTCGAGGCGGCACTGGGCGGCGGCATTCGCAAGGCTCCCGCAGCCGTGGCAGCGCTGGACGAGGCCGAAGTAGCGGAAGGCTTTTAATCCTAACTGCGCGTTTCGGCGCGCATACTGAGGAGAGCGTGGCCGCGTTGCAATCGGAGCCACGCTCTTCTTTTGTGCCACCTCCGGTGGGTTTTACTGCGGCTTCGCCGCATCTGCGGTGGGTCCAGCTATGGCGAGCGACACGCACGCAACGACTGGACCGACCTTGGGACTTAGAAACAAGAAGGAAGTGAGATGACACCTGTGGCTGACAAGATCGATGCAAAGCTGGTAAAGGATCTCCGGGAGAAGTCGGGTGCGCCGATGGGCGACTGCCTGAAGGCGCTCCAGGAGGCCAAGGGAAATATCGAGGATGCATTCGTTGTTCTGCGAAAGCGCGGCATGGCATCGGCACAGAAGAAGGCGGCTCGTTCGACGAACGAAGGCGCAGTGGGTACCTACATCCATGCCGGCGGCAAGATCGGCGTGCTGATCGAGGTCAACTGTGAGAGCGACTTCGTGGCGCGCACCGAGGATTTCCAGGAGCTGTTGAAGGACATCGCGATGCACATCGCCGCGAGCGATCCGCGCTATGTAAAGCCGGAAGACGTCACGCCAGGGGATCTGGAGCGCGAGAAGGAAATCTATCGTGCGCAGGCTGCCGCCACCGGCAAGCCCGCACCGGTGATCGAGAAGATCGTCGACGGCAAGATGGCGAAGTTCTATGAAGAGGTTTGCCTGCTGGAGCAGCCCTTTATCAAAGAACAGACCATCTCGATTAAGGAACTGATCGCGCAGAAGGTCGGCAAGCTCGGCGAGAACATCACCGTCCGCCGTTTTGCCCGCTTCAAGGTTGGTGCGCCGGATTGGACCGTGGCGCAGACTAAGGCCGTGGAAGCCGTTGCGGCCGAATAAGAACCTCTGGAAGTCAGAAAAGCAGGCCCGGGGCGATGCTCCGGGCCTGCTCTATTTCAGGCCGAGCCGATAGCCCTCAACCTCTTCCATGAAGCGGCTGCCTGGACGGCCAGTCCGGGCCAGTCCATGCGATACTCAAAAAGGCATGTATAAGAGGATCGTTCTCAAGCTTTCCGGAGAGGCGCTTGCCGGCCCCAAAGGGTTTGGACTGGACGCCGAGAAGGTTTCCGGGATAACCAACGAATTGGCCGAAGTGCACGCCCTGGGCGTGGAGATTGGCGTAGTGGTAGGCGGTGGCAACTTCTTTCGCGGCGTTGCCGAGCACGCTAAAAAGATGGACCGCGTTTCGGCCGACAACATGGGCATGCTCTCCACCGTCATCAATGCGATTGCATTGCAGGATTCCCTGGAATCACGCGATGTGCAGTGCCGGGTGATGAGCGCGGTGTTTATGAACCAGATCGCCGAGCCGTACATTCGCCGCCGCGCGGTGCGCCATCTCGAGAAGGGCCGCGTCGTGATCTTTGCGGCGGGTATCGGCAATCCATTTTTCTCGACCGATACGGCAGCAAGCCTGCGCGCCATGGAGATCAAGGCCGATGTGCTGCTAAAAGGCACCAAGGTCGAGGGAGTTTTCAATGCCGACCCGGTGTTGTTCAAGGATGCGGTGAAATACGACGAGATCACCTACATGGACATCCTGCGGCAGGGTCTGAAGGTGATGGATCTGACCGCGGTGAGCCTTTGCAAGGACAACAACCTGCCCATGATCATCTTCAACATGAACCAGACGGGGAATATTCGCCGCGTGGTGCAGGGCGAAAAGGTCGGTTCGCTGGTTACCGCGTAGATCGTTTCCCAGAAGCGAAGTTTCCATTCCAGTACGGCCGGGCAGAGACTCAGATTCCGATGACTGCACCAGTCGATCATCCGGAGTCGTCTAAACATTGGTGGAGAGCCCCAAGCCAGCCCCGCTGAAAGCGCTCACCGGCCTGCGCTGCTTCGCGGCGATCAACATCGTTCTCTTCCACTTCTCCAATCCTGATTGGTTCGGCTGGCTGGCGCCGGTCGTGAACGCCGGTTATGCCTCGGTGAGCTACTTCATTTTGCTCTCCGGCTTTGTGATGGCCTACAACTACTCGGCACGTGCGCGGGCGGGCCAGTTTGACTCGATTCGCTATTACAAGGCGCGCTTCACGCGGCTCTATCCGATCTACTTTCTGAGTTTGCTGCTGTCCTGGCGGGTGCTGCCTCAGGAGTGGGCTTCGCATACCCACGGGATGTTCTGGACGGGCATAGTGCTCACGCCGCTGTTGCTGCAGGGATGGATTCCGGAGATTGCGACCTTCCTCAACACGCCGGCGTGGACCATGTCCGCCGAGTCGTTCTACTACGTGATTTTTCCGTGGATGGCGCGATGGAAGCAGCCGGACCGGATCAAAGGTCATCTTTGGAAGCTGGGCATCGTGTGGATCGCAGGCCTCATTCCCGGGACACTCTATATTCTCTTCAAACCCGACGGGATAGCGCACCCGGATCGATTCAGCTACGGGCCATGGCTGCAAGCCCTCAAATATACTCCGCTACCGCATCTGGCGAGCTTCATTTTCGGTGTGTTGCTGGCAGGTGTGGACGCGGTGATGCCCAGGCCAGGCTGGACGAGGCTGCTGCTCGGCGGCTTTGGTTTTGCGGCGCTCTTCGGGCTTCTTGCATCCGGAGTCATGCCCTATTCGCTGCTGCATGACGGTCTGCTCATGCCCTGCTTCGGCTGCATCATTCTCGGCCTTGCAGGGGAGAACTCGTTGTCGCGTGTAATCGGAGCCCGTCCCCTGGTGTTCGTGGGCGAGGCGAGCTATTGCCTCTATCTGTTGCACTTCAACATGTGGAACCTGATTCATGACACGCATGTGCTCGATCGTGTGGGCCTGAATCGATTCGATCCGTGGATCAGCTACGTGCTGCTCATCCTGATGGCGCTGTTGGCGCTGCACTTCGTGGAGAAGCCCGTCCAGCGGCAATTGCGCAAATGGATGCACGCGCTGGGGTAGTCCTGCAAAACGAACCGAAACAGAAAAGCCCGGCGTTTGTGCCGGGCTTGTGGGGTCCGAATCGACTCGGCTTTACGGGGTGACCGACTGCGTGGAATGGTTGCCGTGGGGAACGATCACAATGGTAGTTGGCTTCGCATCGGTAGGGAAGGGGGTTGCCTGGGCAAGAGTCAGATTGCCCGCATTCGGGTCGAGCCGAAAACCAGACACGGAGTTGCCGAGGTAATTGGCCGTGTAAACGAAGCGTCCCAGCGCCGGGTCGACAGCGATTGAGAGGGGCTGCGTGTCAGTGGAGTTGATGGCGCTGCCTGTTGGATTGACGGCAGCCGAGGGAGTCCCGGTGGAAAGGTCGATCACGTAGGCTGACACCGACGAGTCGAGGGAATTCGCGACATACATGAATTTGCCGCGCGGATCGATTGCGACCGCCTGAGGCTCGTTCCCTGTTCGGAATGGCCCATTGATAAGGAAGCTGAGAGCGCTGCCGCCCTGGATGCCATACCCAATGAGTTGGTTCGACGCGAAATCCGTGACATAGACAAATCGATCGGTGGGATCTGAAACCAGGGCCGATGGCTTGACGCCTGCCTGATAAGGGCTGCCTGATGCCGGCGTGAGAGCGCCACCCGAGCCGATTGCGAAGCCGAATACCCATCCGGGATGCGCCGTGCTGGTAGTTGTCCCGCCGGGATTGTAGGCTGACTGGTCGTAAACCGTAGCGTAAACGGCATGCCCCTGGATCTGGCCGTTGTCGGCCAGCACGGTCACGCCAGTGGGGACGACTGCGTCGGTCGTATATCCGGGAATTTGAAGATCGAGCTGCGTGGTTGGAGAACCGATCGTTCCCGAAGAGAGTGCGTACTCCGTGAGCGTGGCTGTAGTCGTGCCGGAGACAACATACAAGTAGGTCGATGTGGAGTCGACTGCCAGGGCCGTCGGGGGGCCGCTCAAGGTGACGGTGTCTTTCGACGTCAGCACGCCGTTGGCGGCGATTGCAAAGTGGACCACGGAGTTGTTACCCGCGTGGGCGACATAGAGGTTGGTGTAGTCGGCAGAGACAGCCATGGCGACCGGATCGACGCCTCCGGAGGAGACGGTCGCGGCGCCCTTGCGGAGTGCGCCGGACTCAGAGTCTGCGGCATAAGTGTCGATTTGTCCGTTGGGGCTGTTGGCGGTTGCCGCGGAACTGGCCACGAACACGTAGTCGATGGTGACGAGCTGGCAGGCAGTCAAAAGCGTGGCCACGAGAAGACCGATAGCCGAGACCAGAAACAGCTGACTCAATCCACCCCGACGACGAAGGCCTGTCGTTGGCGATCCCGATGAGCCACCCCAGCGACGAAGACCTTTCGCCGGGGACCCCGATAGTTTGCTGAACTTCATGCGCTTCCTTCATAGCGGCCATGCGTAAGCCGCCCGGATCGTTCTGGTTTTGATGTCTGCAGATATTGTAAAAGCCACCTGCAGGGTAGTGATGAAACCGCAGTTGCCTAACCGCGATCGCTACGTTTTGGGTTTTCCGTGCGGAATTGCAGCAACCGCGGTCGGGTTCGCGTTGGCGCCGTAGGGAGAAGACTGCGAGTTCAACAGCGCGCCGGTGCTGGTGTTCAGCTGAAAACCGGATACGGTATTGCCGAGGAAATTCGCAATGTAGAGGTACTCGTTCAAGGACGGGTCGATTCCGATCGCGATCGGCTGCGTGCCGGTCGGGTAGTTGCCATGGGAGTTCAGTACTCCACCATTCGACGAATAGACGGTCAGGTTCGAGTCGAGAGAATTGGCAACGAAGACGTAACTCCCGGTCCCATCGACGGCGACTGCGGCCGGTGCGTTCCCGGTGGGGAAGGGGCTTCCGTCGACGGCTGTGAGAACCCCGGCATTGGCTGAATAGGTGTAGATGCTGTTGCTAGCCGAGTCAGTCACATAAACCACGCTGCCGCTGGAATCGCTCGCGATTGCGGAAGGATGAGATCCCGCTGAAAACGGGACGCCTCCGTTCACAGGCGAGAGTGTTCCATCGCCGTTGACCGTAAAGCTGAAGACGTATCCACCTCCCGCGGTCGCGTCAAAGGCGGTCACATAGAGATTGGCGCCGGAAGCTGCGGTGGTCATCGCGGTCGGTGTCAGCACATCGGCAGGATGCGCCGGCAAAGAGAGCGGCCAGTAACTGGCACTGACCCCGGTGTTGACCACAGGAGAGCCCAGGATATCCGTGGAACCGATGGGGAATACGGCTACAGACCCTGAACACGGCTCGGCGGTGGAGCAAGAGGGCAGAGGTTGATACGTGTCCGCAACAAAGAGAAACTTTCCGCCGACGCTGACTGCGAGCGGAAAGACTCCGGGAGTGTTCAGTGTGTTCTGTGGATAGACTTTGCCGTCGCTTCCGATGGTGAACTGAACGATGGAGTTATCGTCCTGGTTGGCAACGTAGAGAGTTGTATTGTCGGGCGACACGGCTTCGGCTACGGGGTTGCGTCCACCCGACGGGAAAGGCGAAGCCGGGATCTGTTTCATCCGGCCCGACTCGGAGTTGATCTCGAAGACGTCGATTTCGCCGTAGTTATTTGCGCCGGCTGCCTTCGCGCTGGTCACGTAGACGAAATCGACGGTAAGTGTGCTGCAGGCAGTGAGAAGTCCGGCTGCCGTCAAGCTCACCATGGAGGCCAGCACGAGCTGGCTCGACCTGTTCAACCTCATGGGCATCTTTCGTTGAGTGGAACAAGACTGCTGCTCCACAAAGTCCTGACTCAGAAATTGAATCGGCTCGACAGTCGAAATTACCCCGTGAGCGATTCTGCTTAGGTCATCAGGCGTCCCGGTATCGGGAGGCCCTGGGGCAGCGCACGGCGTACGCTGCCCTCGTTGGATCTGAAACATCAGCTTGTACGGCCTGAGGTAATGCACCATGCTGCGGGACCGCTGACTGGATAACTCTTATTGGCGGAGCCATTCAGGTTGTCGAGAACTCCTGAATTCTGATCGATCAGTCGGCCGTTCACCGCGGAGTCGTTGAAGTCAACCGTATAGATGTACTGGTTCGAGGGATCCTCGAGCATGCACTGCGGCCCTGACCCCGTTCCAAATGGACTCCCGGAGAGCTCGCTCGGAATATGCGTTGCGGGATCCAGCACATAACCGGCGATTCCACTTTGTGAATTGGTCGAGCCGGTGTTGTTATTGCCCGCGTTGAGCACGTAGAGGAACTTGCCCTTGCTTTCGAGAACGAGATAGACCGGATTGGCGAGGGCGACATCGTCGGGTACGGCGCCTCCCGAGGTCTGTTGCAGCGCGCCGTTTGCTCCGAGCGTGAACTGGAAGATCCAGCCCGGCGCGGTGGTGGAGGAGTTGTTCACGGTGTAGGTGCCAGACTCATTGTCAAGCACGTACACGTCGCCGCCTGCGCTCACAATGGCGGTCGCTTGCGCGATGTTCAACGGTTGCGCGCTATTTTGGTTCACGGTGAGCTGACCGCTCGCGGCGCTGTAGGTGTACGGGAAGACCGAGTCGCCCGTGGCCGGCGTTCCGCTCAGTGTGAGCACATAGCTCGAGGAGAGGACAAAGTCGATGGGATTGGCGGGAACCGGGAAATATGGCAACGGTTGTCCGCTGGCCGATGTGACTTGCGCGTTGACGACAAGCGTCAGACGGCCTGTGTTGGGATCGATCTTGAAGGCTGTGATATCGCCGCAGGAGGTTACACCGGCGCCGAGCGCGAGAGCGCACGACGAGCTGTCCGGGGCGACCTCATCCAGCACGTAAATATAGCTGCCTGAGCTATCGGCGATGATGCGAAAGGGGTTGATGCCCTGGGACGAGAAGGTCTGGCCCTGGGGCGAGAGGACGCCGTTGCCGCCGACTGCGAAGAGGCTGATATTGGCGCCGCTGCAGGGATCAGCAGCTGTGCAATTCGCGGTACTGGAGGCAGTCTCGCCCCGATTCAGCACATACACGAATCGACCGCCAGTGAGCAGGACGGCTCGACCGGGATTGGCGCCGCCGGAGCTGATAGGCAGTCCATTGATCGCGGAGAGCGTGCCTTTGTTGTGATCGATTTTGAAGCCGCTGATGATTCCGTTCGTGCTGGATCCCGAATTGTTTGTTCCCGTGACCCACAGATAACCGACCGAGTAACTCTGGACGCAAGACGTAATTCCCAGGATGATGCCGGCGGACAGGGCCGTCATCAGAAGGGTCTTGCCGAATTTCGTAAACTTCATGCGCTTCCTTCATCCTGGTCGGCCAGGCCGCCAAGGTGGCTTGTTCCGCAGCAGAGCTGGGTTGGGATGGTCCCTGCTGCATTGTAAAAGGCGGAGGCAGGTTGTGCCTAGTTTGGCTTCCGCTTGTTTTTGCGCCACATCGAGCTTGCTGCCGCGATCACGAACCCACCTGGAAGACATCAATCGGGCGGTTCAAGTCTCTCTGGCGCAGTTGTCCTTTGGACGCGAATCGAGAACGAAATGTCAACGGTGTCCGGCACGGAATCGACTGAATTCCGGCTGTTTGCGACGAAGGGCAATCTAGAGTGTAGCAGCCCGGAGACGCACAGCGAGCGGCACTCCGGGGTGCAGGAGACGGTTACCAGACGCGGCACGCCTGGACGGGGTACATGGGTTGCCCCTTGGTGCAGCCGAAGGCTTTGCCAAACTCGTCGAAGTTCTGCACCGAGCCGTTGACCCGCCACTTGCCTGGCGAGTGTGGATCGACCAGAGCCCGGCGCCGAGCCTCCTGCTCGGTTTGGTTCTGGCACCAGACCTGGGCGAAGCCAATGAAGTAGCGTTGTGCCTCCGTATACCCATCGATCTTTTCGTCGATCGACTTGCCCTGGGACGCCAGCGCATCCAGCAGCGCCATGTAGGCGATGCGCAGGCCGCCGTTGTCCGCGGTGTTTTCGCCCAGCGTCAGCTTGCCGTTCAGCTTCTGCACCGGCGCATCGCCGTGGGCCGCGGCGGTCTCAAATCCGCTGTACTCGTCGGCCACGCAATCGGTTCGATCGGTGAACTGCTTGCGGTCGCTTTCGGTTTGCCACTCGCGCAGATTGCCCTTGCCGTCGTACTTCGATCCCTGATCGTCGAAGCCGTGAGTCATTTCGTGGCCGATGACCACTCCGATGCCCCCGTAGTTCACCGCCGGATCGATGTTGGGAGCGAAGAAGGGCGGCTGGAGGATGCCGGCCGGGAAGTTGATGTCGTTCATGGATGGGTCGTAGTACGCGTTGACTGTCGGCGGAGTCATGCCCCATTCCTTCTCGTTGACCGGCTTGCCTAGATGCCCGTAGTTCCACTCGCGCTCGAAGACCGTGCTGCGCTCCACGTTGCCGATCAGGTCGTTGCGCTCGACCTTCAAGCCCGCATAGCTGCGCCACTTCTCCGGGTAGCCGATCTTGTTGCGGTACAGCGCGAGTTTCTCCTCGGCGGCCTTTTTCGTGTTCTCGCTCATCCAGGGCAGCGTCTTGATGTCATCGCCGAGGGCCTTGTCAAGCGAAGCGACCAGCTTGTCCATGCTCTCTTTGGCGGCAGGAGGAAAGTTTTGCTTCACCCAGTCCTGACCCACAGCTTCGCCGAGGGCACGGTCGGTCAGGGCCGTGCACTCCTTCCAGCGCGGTTGAGGCGCTTGCTGGCCTGCAAGGGTTTTTCCGAAGAAGGCGAAGTTCTCTTCGAAGAAAGCCTTCGGCAGGTTGCTTGCGTCGCTGTGGATCACATGCCAGCGGAAGTAAGCCTGCCATGCATCGACCGGTTGTTGCGCGATCAGTTCATTCAGGCCCTTGAAGAAGTTGGGTGTGGCGACATTGAGGCTGTCGAAGCTGCCGATCTTCACATCCGCGAAATAGACGCTGAAATCAAAATCGGGAGCGAGCTTCTGGAAGTCTGTGAGCGTGTAGATGTGATAGTGATTCTCCGGCTGACGCAGATCGGTGCGGCTGGTGGACACTGTGGCGAGCGCGGTCTCGATCTCCATCACGGCCGCGGCTTCTTTGGCTGCCTTCTCCGGGCTGTCGCCAGCCAGCGTAAACATTTTTGTTACATGCTCGACATACTGTTTGCGGATCTCCTGAAAATGCGGATTGTCGACGAGGTAGTAGTCTCGATCGGGCATTGAAAGGCCAGCTTGCGAGATTTGTGCGATCTGCCTGGACGAGTCCTTCTCGTCCTGGCTTACTCCGAAGTTAAACAGCGGCGCCGGGGCGCCCTCGGCTTCGAGCTCGCTCATAACAGTGGTGACCTTCTGCGGGCTCTCGAGACCGGCGATTTGGCGAAACGCCAACTCAAGCGGAGCAAGGCCATTCTTCTCCACAAGGCCTGTATTCACGCAGGCAGCGTAGAAGTCGCCATATTGCCTTCGCAGCGGAGTCTTCGGGTCTTTGGCGGCTGCGTCGAGTTCCTGCCAGAGAAGATAGCGGTTACGCTCCTGGAGAAGGGAGAACGAGCGAACCCAGCGAGTCTGGTCGGAGGGAATGGGATTGTTCTTGATCCAGTTGCCGCAGGCGTACTGGTAGAAATCGGTGCAGGGATCGGCGGTCTTATCGATCGCAGTGGGGTCGAAGCTTTTGATTTCGGCGGGGGGCATCGGCTTTTCGTTGTCGGTGCCGGCCGAAGGAGCCTGCGCGAGCGCATCGGCAGCTACAAGGAGCAAAACTGAGATAAGAAACAGGTGTTTCATGGGATGTCCTCGGAGAGGTCCGCAGGCAAAGTCGCCGGCGGGCGAGCCGGAAGATGAGCCCTGGAGGTACCTGAACAGCCAATTTGGTATAAGCTGCGTCGCCTAGCAGGCTATCACGCGCCTGGGCCGGATTGGGCGTGCGAGAGCGGCTAGCTGCCGAGTTAGCGGGGGTGATCAGAGGGAGCTGGGAACTGAGCTCGAAGAGGCGCTGAATGGTTCAGCGCACTCGCAGCATGGGGGCGCGCGAGCTTCGAACCTTGACCGGAGCGAGCATCGGCATTCCGTCCCGTTCCTGCGTGAAGACCCACTCACGCGATTTCTTTTCTGAAGCCGCCCTGGCGAGTAACAGAAGCTTGATGGCAAGGAAGCTGAGGATGGGCGCGGAGACCAGCATCAATCCATAAGAGGGCAAGTTTGCCAGAGGCGTCGGCCAGTTGCTATTGAGGATTGTCTCGACCATGACCTTGCCTCCGTGATCTCTTTCGAATGAACCGACGGATCCAGCACGCTCCCTCGTATGCAAGAAGATTAGAGTCGATCGGATTGACGGACAATGCGGCTTTGGTGGAGTGCAGCAGATGGCTCCCTGGGCGTCAACGCATGGCCCGTTCAGGGGAGACGCGAACTTCCTTGTAAGCAATTGATAAGTAATTGATTGGGTTGTCGCCTCTTATAGCCCGGAGGAAACCGATTGCGCCCATTCCAAGGCGCTTGAGAAACAACCGGCGACCTATTCCTCCTACAATTTGAGCTGGTCGCAGGCGCGAACCACGGCGCCCCAAGCTCCCGACTCGATCGCCCATATCAGGCGGTAGAAGGGCAGGAGGGGTCCCTCGTTTTCGAGGAGCATCGCAGTCGAAGCGGGGTCCAGGGGCAAGCCGTTAAGCACGACACTCATCTGAACCTGCAGGATGGCATCCATGAACGAGAGCAGGCCGACGGTGAAAAGGTCAGCCTCAATGTGCTCGACATGGGGCTGCAGCAGCTCGCCGAGGCGTGCACGGACCAATGCGGAGAGGATCAGATCGGAGGGCCGGCCATTGGAGAGTTCGAACACCCCGGCCAGCCAGCACCAACGGCGCAATTCGTTCTCGCCCAGCAGCACAAGCGCCTGATTGACGGTTCGGACTTCTCCGCGAATGCCGAAAAGCGCCGAGTTGAGATACCGAAGCAGCCGATAGAAGAGGGCTGCATCCCTCTTGATCAGATCCTCGACCTCATCCCAGCGCAAGTCCGGTCGGGCGACGGACTGTAAGAGCTGCAGGTAGAGAATCCGGTTCGACGCAATGCTCGCTGTGGAAATCATCTCGGGCTTGCGAAAGAAGTACCCCTGAAAGTAGTGGAAGCCTGCTCTCAGAGCGTCCTCGAAGTCCTCTCGGGTTTCGACGTTTTCAGCCAACAGGCCGGTGTGCTGGTTCCCGTGCATTCGAGTCACGTGTGGACGTCGTCCCAGGAAGTGTGCCGGAGATCGACCGCGAGGAAGTCGGCGAGATCGATCAAGGATTCTCGCGGATCGTCGAGCGAGAATCTGTCAGAGGCAATTTTGTAGCCTGCCCTCTTCAACTCACGGCATGCCGCTTCGACTTCCGCGTCCGGAAGCGTGTCGGGGCCGATTCCCGCCACAACCTTGTCCGCCGGGAGAAAAGTGATGCGCCTTTCGAGAAGAAGGTCGCGCGTACACGAGATGAAGGCAAGCCGGTCATCGGAGAGAACGTTCAGCCCCAGAAGGCTCGATACCTCGATTGTCGTGCGGCTCGTTCCTTCCGCATCTTTCCAGGCAAAATGATCGGCCACCCCGGTTCGGAAGAGCAGTCTGTAGCCGATGACAGTCTCATCCGCGGCAAGAATGGGCTGCCCGGGCTGCATAGCGAGCCGGTCGCGGCTGATTGTCGACGAAGTATTCGGCCATGGTTTTCCTTCTGAGGAGATCATCGGCAAATCGGGGATGCACTGTAGTCTTGGATCCTGGACAACGGTTGCGCCTTGCGGCCTTCGGAATCTATGTGCCTTCTGCGCGACCGATCGCGGGCGCTTGCTACACTCCACCTACAGTTCACAGGAGGCACGTCGATGAGGTGGGGACGCATTCTGATTCTGTTTCTGGCCGCGTGCGTGGTCATCGGTCCGACTCAATCGCAGGAGAAGAAAACAACAAGCCGTACTCTGGTACGAGCCGGCCATCTTCTCGATGTGAAGACTGGCAAAGTGCTCGACGATCAGACCGTTGTTGTTGCCGGAGATACGATTCGGTCCATCGGGCCTTCTGCATCCGTTGCCGCTCAGCCGTCAGATAGTGTGATCGATCTCGGGGCGATGACGCTCCTGCCCGGGCTCATCGACGTCCACACCCACCTGACCATGAATCCCGATTTCGATCCCTTCCGCGAGGTCACCGATACCGACGCCAAAGACGCCATTAACGGCGTCGTCAACGCGCGCACGACCCTGTTGGCCGGGTTCACCTCGGTGCGCAACGTCGGTGCCTCGGGCTTCGTCGACGTCGATCTGCGCGATGCCATCAACTCGGGCCAGATAGCAGGGCCACATATGCAGGTCAGCGGCCCTTTGATCGGCATCACCGGCGGGCACTGCGACGAGAACCTGCTGCCCGTCCAGTACCACGTCGTGGGCGACGGCGTTGCGGACGGCATCGCGGCGGTTCAACACAAGGTGCGGGAGAACATCAAGTACGGCTCTGACTTGATCAAGATCTGTGCCACCGGCGGCGTGCTCTCTAAAGGAGACGATCCGCAGGCCTCGCAATACACGCTCGAAGAGATGCAGGCGATTGTTGCCGATGCGCACCGCCTGGGCAGAAAGGTGGCGGCTCATGCCCATGGAGCCCAGGGGATCTTGTGGGCGACGGAGGCGGGCGTCGATTCCATCGAGCACGGCAGCTACATCGACGACGCCGCGATTGCCGAGATGAAGAAGCGCGGCACCTATCTGGTTCCGACGCTCTATCTCGAAGACTGGATGATCGAATCGGGGCATCTTCCGGCCTTTTATCACCAGAAGATGGTCGACGTAAGCGCGGTCGCCAAGAGCAACATCAAGCGCGCCATTCAGGCTGGCGTGAAGATCGCTCTGGGAACCGATGCCGCCGTCTATCCGCACGGGTTGAACGCCCATGAACTCGATGTCTACGTCAATCAGATGGGCATGAGCCCGCTGGCGGCACTGCAGACGGCCACAGTGAATGCCGCGGACCTGATGGGATGGAGTGCGAAGACCGGATCGATTGAGCCCGGCAAATGGGCCGACCTGATCGCTGTGGAGAAGAAACCGCTGGACGATGTTCGCGTGCTGCAGGATGTGAAGTTTGTGATGAAGGCGGGCGTGGTGTACAAAGGCGGCAAGCCGTAGGCAGAGGTTTCGCAGTGGGATCGTTTCATGGCGCTCCGCAGATCCGAGGAAGAGAAGCGTCGATGCGAAGTGGGACGGCCTTAGGGCTGCGCATGATCGCCTTCGTTGCTCTGTGCACCTCGCTTAGCGCACAGGACGTGCATGTCCGCGTTTCGTCCGATGTGAAAACGGGCATCGAGGGCACCACCGAATTCCCCACGATCCAGATGGCGATGGATCATCACCCGTTTCCGGGCGTCGGTCCCGACGGAAAATTGGGCCGCGTTTACATCGAGATCGCGCCTGGCATCTATCACGAGCGCGTCATCGTGACGCAGAACCACCGCAACATTACGCTGGTGGGGATGGGGAAATCGCCCGCCGATGTCGTGATCACCAACAGCCTGAACGCGAAGCAGGCCGGTGGGACCTTCTTCACGGAGACCGTCGAGATCAACGGCGACAGCTTCGAGGCCGACGACATTACATTGGAGAACACGGCGGGCAATACTGGACAGGCCGTCGCTGCCGCTGTGCGTGCCGACCGGGCCGTATTCAAGCATTGCCGGTTTCTCGGCCATCAGGACACGCTCTTCGCTGACTACGGCCGGCAATACTACGTCGACTCCTACATTGAAGGTGGCGTCGACTTCATCTTTGGCGATGCAGCGGCGGTCTTCGATCGTTCGGAAATTCACGCCAATGGATCCGGCTATTTGACCGCGCAATCGCGCACCGCGCCCGAACAGGCGACCGGCTATGTCATCCTGAACAGCCGCGTTACCAGCGGTATCGATCCCGCCGCGCCGCGCAACACGATCAGCCTGGGCCGCCCCTGGCGGCCTTACTCTCGCATTGTCTATATCGACACCGAACTGCCCGCCAACGTGATTCCCGAGGGCTGGAATCTCTGGGGCCGAACGGGGGAGACGCCACAAGCCTACTTCGCGGAGTTCCACTCGATAGGCCAAGGCGCCAATCCAGGCGCCCGCGTGGCCTGGTCGCATCAGCTCTCCGCACGTGAGGCTGCGCAATATCGCCCGAGGATTTTTCTTGCCGGGAAAGACCACTGGGACCCCGAGAGCGAAGCTGCCAAGCTGCCGTAAGCAACAAATGGAGGCGCTTGACGAACGTACAGAAAACATGTACGTTTATGGAGAGGGCTTTCCTTATGCCGACCGAGACATCCTACACGGAACTCCGCGAAAACCTGGCGTCGTATCTGGATCGCGTGGTGGACGACCGCGAAGTGGTCGTAGTGAAGCGTCGCGGTGCGCGCGACGTGGCGATTATCGCCGCCGATGAGCTGGCGGGACTGGAGGAGACAGCGCATCTTCTGCGTTCTCCAGCGAACGCCAAGAGACTACTCGAATCCTTACGTGAATTAGACCGTGGCAGAGGAAAAAGAATGACCTTGGACGAAGTTCGCCGTTCGGTTGGTTTGGAAAAGAAGCACTGATTCGACGATGACGCGGCAAGACGCGAGGATCGCCATCGTTTCAACGCACTTCCGTGAAGATCTGCGGCACTGGATCGAAACGGACCGCAAAGTTGAGCTCCGGATTCTCGACCTGATGGCGGCTATTCTGGTCGATCCTTTCGCCGGTTTAGGCAAACCCGAACCCCTGCGGCACGATTTTGCCGGTTGCTGGAGCCGAAGGGTCACACATGAGCATCGGATTGTGTATCGCGTGTCCGCTGACCGCGTGGAGTTCATTCAGGCGCGCTACCACTACGAGTGATCCACAGCCACCGAAAGCCGTCTTTACACTCCCGCCACTGCCCTGCCACACTAGGGAGTGGACACCCAAACAATCGTCATCCTCGACTTCGGCTCGCAGTACACGCAGCTGATTGCGCGGCGCATTCGCGAACAGAACGTCTTCTCTGTTGTTCTTCCCTGCACGGCGCCACTCGACGAAATCCAGGCCTATAAGCCCATCGGCATCGTGCTTTCCGGCGGACCTTCGTCGGTCTATGACGCGGATGCTCCGGCGGCCGATCCAGCTTTGCTCAAGCTCGATGCGCCCATGCTCGGCATCTGCTACGGCTTGCACTTCATCGTGCACCACATGGGCGGCAAGGTGCGCACCGCGCCCAAGCGCGAATATGGGCATGCTGAGGTCATTCTGGAAGACCGCTCAACGCCGTTGTTCGCCGGTCTACCGGAGTCGATGCACGTGTGGATGAGTCACGGCGACGAGGCGCTTGAATTACCGGCCGGATTTCATCGCACCGCCGTCACCTCGAATGCGCTGGCCGGCATTGCTAATGAAGACCGCCGCATCTGGGCTGTACAGTTTCACCCAGAGGTGCACCACACGCCTCTCGGTCCGCAGCTCCTCAAGAACTTTGTCTTCGCCATCTGCGGCGCGAAAGGTGACTGGACGCCGGCACATTTCATTGAGTCGACGGTCGGATCGATTCGGCAGAAGGTGGGTTCCGGACACGTGATCTGTGGGCTTTCAGGCGGAGTTGACTCGTCCGTGGCGGCGATGCTGGTGCATAAAGCGATCGGCAGCCAACTCACCTGCATCTTCGTGAACAACGGCGTGCTGCGTAAGAACGAGTTCACCAGCGTGCAGAAGAATCTGCGCGACAAACTGGGCCTGAATATTGTGGCGGTCGATGCCGGCCAGCGTTTTTTGTCGAAGCTCGCCGGCGTCACCGATCCTGAGAAAAAGCGGAAGATTATCGGCGCGGAGTTCATCGCGGTCTTCGACGATGAGGCCAATCGCATCGCCAAGGAGACCGGCGGTGTTGACTGGCTGGTCCAGGGCACGCTCTATCCCGATGTGATCGAGTCGTCGAGCGTGAAGGGTCCGAGCCAGACGATCAAAAGCCATCACAACGTAGGCGGGCTGCCTGAGCGCATGAAGCTCAAGCTGATCGAGCCGCTACGCGACTTGTTCAAAGATGAAGTCCGGCGGATCGGCCGCGACCTTGGCATGCCCGAGGAGATTCTTGGACGTCAGCCGTTCCCAGGTCCCGGACTCGCTGTGCGGATACTCGGCGAAGTCACGCCCGAGCGCATTGCGTTGTTGCAGGAGGCCGACGACATTGTCGTCGCCGAGATCAAAGCCGCCGGACTGTACAACAAGATCTGGCAGAGCTTCGCGGTTCTGCTGCCGGTGATGAGTGTGGGCGTGATGGGCGATCAGCGCACCTACGCGTACACAGCTGCTGTCCGCGCCGTGCACTCCGAGGATGGTATGACAGCTGACTGGGCACCGTTGCCCCACGACGTGCTGAAGCGTATTTCAAGTCGCATCGTTAATGAAGTGCGCGGCATCAATCGTGTGGTCTACGACATCACCTCGAAGCCGCCTGGCACCATCGAGTGGGAGTGACCACCTGCGGTGGGCCCAACTGCGGGACTGGCCGTCCAGGCAGATGCGCCTGCAGCGCGGATCTACTCGGGCTGGGCGTGCACCGAGGCGGTCGAGCCAGTTCAGCAGTGGCGCACTAGGGGAATTAGTCCCAAAGGTTTCCGCAGAAATGCATAGGCGACCAGGAGCAGAGCTGTTCCAGAACCGACAAACAGCGCTGCCACCCGGGCGATCCGGCTCATGGGCGCATTTCCCGAGGGACTCTCGATGAACTCTGCTGCGACCAGAAGCGCACCTATCGTCGCACCTGCGAAAGCGGCAAACATCCACCCGAGCCACGGACGCATCTGGGCGATTTCTCGGGGCGGCTCTTGGGGGAGAGTTGCATAGGCATCGGGGAGCAAAGTGACGACGATGCTCGCCTGCGGCGCCGCAATGAGCACGAATCCGAGAAGGATCGCAAGGAAGTGAAGAGGCACTGACTGGATGAGGCTCTCGGGAAAGAAACAAAGGACAAGGATCGATACGACGAGCGTACTTAGAGTTCTTCGCATTGCTCCTGGTTTCGGAGCTCCCCTCAGATTGCCGGTCGAACGCCTGATCATCGCGGCGACAAGTAAAGTGAATACCGCCAAACCTCCAAGAAGAAGGACAAGCAAGCGGGATTCAGGCTTCCCCCACCACTGCGAAGAGTGATGTGCCATCGCGAGCGAGTCCGCGATGACGGTGATCAGGACGCCAGCAGGCAAGGCCATTTGGGCACGCGCAAGATAAAGGGAGCTTGAGCCCGTGGCTCTGTGTCGTGCGCCAATCCGCAGGCTGCGGAACAAAATCAGGCCTGCAAGGAGAAGGGACGCAATGTAACAGTAGGAGCCGATTGCGTCCCATGGGTCGTCAGCGAAGGGAACAATCGGCGCGAGCGAGGGGTCATGTTTCGCGAACATGAAGAACCAGGAGAATGCCGCCGCAAGCATCAATACGGTGAGGGTGTTCAGTTTGAATCGTCCACTCATGTCTTGGCTCACAGAATAGGTAACGTCGCGCTCGTCTAGCGCCCTGCCGGCGACAGCACCGGCGCCCGCAACGGAGTCGTCTCAATCTCGATCCGCGTGTCTCTTGGAAAGACCACGTCGCGCCCCGAGCGCAGGAAGTTCTCGTAGAGGGAAAGAGACGCGGCGTAGTAGCCCAGACCGGCAGCCAGATTGCGGTTGGAGGCGGTAAGGCCGACGATGCGGCCCACCAGGCCGAACCCATTGGAAGCCACGCCATTGTTGACGGTCAAGTTGCCGTCTTCGTCGAGCGCGCGCCCGGCCAGTATTGTCAAAAGCAGCGGCGCGAGGACGCTGGACTGGTTTTTGGGGCTGATCGTGCCTTCCGCATCGAGCGAGAGATTCTGCGTCTTCTCTGTTGCCGCCCCCGCGAGCGCGCCCTCGACCGGCCGGTTGAAGCCCTCGGGAAACCGCACCTGCTGAAACGTGAACCGGAGTTTCCCGTTTCTGCCAAAGGAGCGGGCCGCGTTTGCAGCAGTCACCTTGCCGACGAGTGTTGCCCCCTGCGGGACCACGAGTTCCTTGTCCTGGTCGTAGACGGGCTCGACGACAAGCGCCTGCACGGAGTCTCCGGGCCGCGCCGTCGCCGAGGTCAGATCGCGCGTCAGTTGAGCATGAACAGACCAAACTTCGGGCCTGCCCGCCGCAGTCGACGGCTGTACGGGCGGATCGACAGCGAAAGCCTGCGGCGGCAGTTCGAGAGGCGAGGTCAGCTCGAACGACCATGCCGTGTGTGCTTCAATGCGTTCGGGGTGATAGGGCAACTGGTGATACAGGAATTGGAGTGCGCGATCACCCTTTCCAGGCGCGGTGAAATACGCTATGCGGCTATGGAGATTGTCTTTGGCTTGCGCCCACTCCTTGGCGAAGAACGACTGTCTTGGCGATGCTCCTGGAGTCGTGAGGTGAACGACTAAAGCGCCTCCGGTCGCAGTGGCCGCCTCAATCTTTTCAGGCCCCGTTGGCAACATCAAGTCGTCAAAGTGAACTTCGACGGTGTGGAATGGAGTGAAATCGCCGCGCAAGCGGGCATGCCACCGGGCCTTCGCGTCCGGCTCAAGGGCCATGACTGTTCCGCGCAGCATAGTGTTTTCAGGGACGACGAGCTTGCCGTCTGCGAAGAGCGGATGCAGCAGCCTTGCCTCAATCGTTTCGCCAGCCCGCATTGGAAAGTGCCGAGAGGTCTCCACCTGCAAGCTAGTCCCCTCGGGGAGTTCCTGGCTCGCAGGCGCGGCGGGCCTTGGCGGAGTAGCCGACGCAGGTCTCTGGTCGGGGCGGTGCTGCAGCGTCTGCGCATGCGACCAGAACTGGCACCAGATCGCGGCCGTCACGAGGACAAGGCCCGTTCGACGAACTGCAGAAAACGTCATAAGGGAAGACTCCAAGGTGAAGCATGTACCGTTTGAGACGGAGTCGCAATAGAAACGAGAGCCTCAACTGCGCAGTGTTGCGACCTCGCGCCTCAGAGCGTCGATCCTGGCCACCAGTTCCACGTGCCGTTTGTCCGCGATCGATGGATCGAATGCTTCCACGTAGAACGTCCCGTTCGGCTCCAGCTCGCAGCGTTTGACGTCATGCATGTTTTCGAACCCCTGCTTGTGGATGACTTCGATGAGCTCATCATGCGTCAGGGATTCTCGTTCGAGCGCCTTGCGGTCAATCTGCCCGTTGCTTACCAGTACCGCGGCGCGACCCTCGAGCACGCGCGTGAGCCGAGGCGATCGGAATAGAATGCGCACCACAAGCCAGTTGATCCCCAACAGGCTGAAGGCGCCGATGATGCCGCCCGTGACGGAGTTGTCATCGCCGATGATCGCGTTCTGCACCGTGTTCGAAAGCGAGAGCAGCACGACAAGGTCGAAAGGGTTCAGTTGGGCCAGCTCGCGTTTGCCAAAAATCCGAAGCAGCAGGACCAGTACGAGGTACACGATGATGGGGCGAAGCAGCTTCTCCAGGAAGGGAAGCGGCAATTGAAACATGTGGTCGAAGACTTGCGAGAGCGCCATGGCCCCGAGAATAGCCGGAGTCAGGGCTTTTTCTCCAGTGTCAAATTAACGTCGACCGTGCGCACGTCGTCGTTCGGGTGCAGCGTGTACTTGAAGGAGACGCCGGAGAATACCTGTTCCAGTGCTGGATTGACGCCTTGGGTATTGAAGAACCCGGCGATTGCACTCTCGTTAAAGACCGATCCGGTGGGCATCTTCCAGGCAGCCAGCATTGCGGCACGCAGATCGTCTGTCACGTTGTCGATCGTGAGCTTGCCCATGGTGTACACGGGACCGGGATCGACTGTGACAACGTAGCCGATCGTCTTCTTCGCCTGATCTGCCGTCGATTCCGGTTGAATTCTCGCTTGGATGTAGCCGCGGTCGTGATAGGTCTGTTCGATAAATCTCCAGGCATCGCGCAGACGTTCGCCGTCGGCAACGTCGCCGGGCCGGAAGTGGAACTGGCGGTCGAAGTCCGCCTGGGCGACCAGCAGTCCCGGGATAAGCTGGATGCCTGCGAGCTTGTATTGCACACCGGGCACGATCGACACCCGCAACGGAATACGAATAGCAGTCGGTGTCACGACCGGCTTCAGATTCGCAGTCACGTGAACCGCAGGTTCCGGATAGCCTTGGTCTTTGTAGTACGCCGTGAAATCAGATTCGATCTGGCGGGGTGTGTTCTCCGCATCGTAGATTGTTCCTGGAAACTTCACGAGAATCGCCGAGGCTTTAGGATCAAGCGCAACGATGGCTCCCTCGGTGCGAAGGTCGCCTACCACGACTAGAGGAGAAACGATGGAGTAGCCGACCGCGGAAGGCTTGTGCAGCGCCGGATCATTGAACGGTGCGGCGGCGACGGATGCTTTGATGTTTTGCGCCGCAAGCATTTGTTCCAGCGCCGCGCGAATGCCATCCGTCAGTCCGCCCCGCGGAGGAAGCGCACCGTGATACAGCGGAAACTGGCGATGAAGTTTGTCGTCGAGGTCTTTGCCGGCGGGGAAGGAAAGATTGTTCAGCCGAATCGGCAGAAGCCCTGACGCGGGCGCCAATTGAAAGATGAGGTCTTGTCCATCGAACTTGAAGGATACGGAGGAGAACATGCCGGTGTCGACGAGCTTCTGTGCATAAGTGTTCATCTCCGCATAGCTGAGAACTGTGCCCGGAGTTAGATGCAGGGCGTTCAACAGCTCCTGATCGGAGTAGTCAGGCGCTCCGGTGAAACGAATCGCCTTGGGTTGAAAGCTCTGGCCGAGAGACGGCAATGTTGCGACGGCGAGCACAAGCAGGGCCAACAACTGTGTGGGGATACGGGTCATGCTGTGCCGAGCTTAGCAAAGCGCGGACGCATTCCCCATGATTTTCTGTCGCTGTCTTCAGGACGAAAGTAAGGCGTGTCGAGCGCCTGCTCCAGCGCCCGACTCTTGCTCAGTGGAGCTTGTAACTTCCATAGGCGATCTCGAAGAGTCCGTGGCGCACGGAATAGGCGATGGTCTGGCTGTCCCCTCCCGGGACGACTTCATTGAGAATGAAACTGTCAACGGGCAGCACGTATTCTTTGCCATCGACGACGATTGCGCTGTAGTCGACACGCACCTGTTCCTGATGCGCATAGTCGGACGGCTTGAGCTCGGCGGCGGCGACGAGCCGGAGGATCGCGCCTGAATCGGGATCGATGGACAGCTCTCCGTGGTATCCCACGGTCTTCTTGAATGGCCTCCAGGTCGTGACGGATTGAATCTCGCCGGGGACAGGGTTGAACGCTCCTCCCGCATTGGCTACACCGGTGGCTGTATCGGTTTTTGGAAAGCAACAGTAAGTTACTTCATAATGCGATTTCTTTTTGTCGACGGCGAAGGAGAAGACTGCCATCCGTTTTTCGTCGATGGTCTCCCACCGTTGCCATTTGAGGTTGCCGCCCTCCGAGGCTTCGTGGACCAGATCCTTCAACGAAATCAGCAGGCCGGGAGGTGAAATCTGGCCATTCTGACCCCAGGAGGCCTTGGCCTTCGCTGGGGCCTTCTCCGCGCCCTTATCCATTTCCACCGCCTCCGTTTGCGAGTCCGCGAGATGTGCGAAGGAGTTGGGGCCGTTCACCGTCAGTCCAGCCGAGGTACTGGTGTTCACAACGTCATCCTGGTAGCGTGCAGTCGTTTTCGTTGCAGAGAAGGAAGGCAACTGCGCGAGCGTATTCGCTGCGTATCCCATGGCCTTGTCGAGGATCGCTTTTTGCGCCGCCGAATCGGGCGCAGGCGGATCGGCAGGATTGGGCGCAGGAGGCAGAAACGCGCTGCGACCCTCCAGAATGGAGAGCTGCTCGAGCGAAACGGTGCCCGGAAAATACTGCATCAGGTCATTCTTTTCGCGGGCTGTCAGTTCTTCAGTTAGCTCCACTTCTTTGAGGTGCGTGGCGAACTCGTCATCCGACTTGCCGGCTTGCTGAAGCGAAACAAGGGCCTGTTTCAGCTGCTCCACTGTCATCTTGGTTGACGCTTGGGCCGACGTTGTGACCAATAACAAACACAGCCAGAACCATCGTTGCATGCTCATCGTTCTTTGCTTCTCCATTCCGTCGCGGCAGCGGGATCGCGATCTCAGGAGTGAAGCCACACGCTACTTTGCTGCCGGCAACTCGTAGTCCCTGTATTCCGAGGTGAACAGCGTACGTCGTGTTGTGTATGAAGCCGCGCCCGAGTCTCCATTGGGAACAACCAGGGTATTGACATAGGTTTTGACTGGAAGAACGTACATCTGGTTATTGACTCTCGTTGCCGAAAAATCGATGCGCGTGTCCACTTCATGCACGACGTCAGACGGTTTCAGCTCGGCCTGGACGATCAGGCGGATGACGGATCCCGACTGGGGATCGACGAAGAGTTCGCCGTGGTAGGGCGCTGTGGATTTGAAGTCCTGCCAATTGGTGTTGGTCTGGAAGTTCCCGGTCACTCCTCCGCCGTTCCCCCCTCCGCCGAGCGCGGCTGCGGTGGTTGCGGTATAGAAGGTTGCGATCCCGGTCTGGTTGATGTTGGGAAAGCAGCAGATGTTCACATCGAGGTGGGAGCTCTTGTGGGGCACTGAGAACGCGAATACGGCAGTTGGCTTGCCGTTGATTGATTCCCAGCGAAGCCAATGGATGTTCTCCGCGCTGAACACGTCGTGGAGCACTTCGGTGAGGCTTGGATCCGGGTTCTTGAGGGCGATCATCTTGTTGGCGCCCCATGGAGTGTTGTCCTCTTGGTCGGGAAGCTTCTCAGCCCCATGGGTTAGGGAGATTTGTGCTTCGGATGAGTTGATGTAGTGAACAAAGCTTGCCGGATTCGAGAATCCAGATCCGACGACAACGTCAGCGGCGCCGCCCTGCAAGCCTGAGCTTGAGGCTAGGGCCTCGACGTTGTCTTGAAAGCGGAGAGTGGTCTTGGTGACTGTCAAGCTTGGAAGCTGGGCATAGGTTCCCGTCACGTAGGCCGTGGCCTTCTCGAGGATTGCCTTTTGCGCTGCGCTGTCCGGTGCTGGCGTGGGCGGCAAGTCCGATTCCGGCGGGATCCGATCGGCACTGCGTGCCTCAAGAACGTATATCTGTTCGGTTGAAAGAGGGCCGGGCACGTGGCTGACCAGGCTCAGCATCCGGCTTCGCGTGAGTTCCTCACTGAGTTCAAGCTGCTTGAGCGCAACAGAGATCTCGGTGTCGGATTTCTTCTCCTCCTGCATGGAACGAAGGAGATCCTCCAGTTGAGCGACGGAGATCTTCTTTGCGCACCAGGCGTTCGACGCAAAGAGGAGAAGAGCCAAGACAAGGGTGGTAGATTTCATCACTCTCATTTTTTCATGAGAGTGGCGCGGCCCGATGTGATTTGTGACCGCGCCCTCCGATGCCAGGTTATTGCCCGGCGACCTGATAGTCCTTGTACTCCGACGTAAACAGGGTGCGCCGGACCGAATAGTTGCCGGCAGAACCCGAATCGCCGTTGGGCACCACTTCAGTGTCGACGATGGTCCTGACGGGGACGACAAAGGTCTTGCCGCCAGCGATGACGGGGCCGTAATCGATCCGTTCATCCACCTGATGAACGACGTCGGAAGATTTCAATTCCAGTTCGGTGACCAGGCGGACCACGGCGCCCGAGTCGGGCTCGATGAAGAGCTCGCCGTGATACGGGATGGACGAGTTCTTGAAGTGGATGTCATAGGTCGTATTGGTCTGGAAGTTCCCCTTGGCGCCGCCGCCTCCCGATCCATGCGCGCTGCCTAGCGACGCAGATGTGAAATTTGCGACGCCGGTCTGGCTCACGTCAGGGAAGCAGCAGACGTCGAGGGGAAGATGGGCCTTCTTCTTGGGAACATCGAAGGAGTAGACCGCCGCCTGCTTTCCGTTGACCGTCTCCCAGCGCACGAACTTGATGTCGCCTGCCCCCTGAGCGTCCTGAAAGACGCCGCTGAGGCCAGGATCGGGTGTTTGCAGAGCGATCATCTTGTTTGCGCCCCAGGGCGTCTTGTCCTTCTCCCCGGGCATTTTCTCGGCGCCATGTTCGCTGGCGACCGGCGCATCGGTCGAATTGATGTAATGAATGAACTGATACGGATTGACAAGCGCGGAACCGGTGGACACATCGGTCGCGCCGCCATGGATCCCAGAGCTGGCCGCGACGGCCTCCACGTTGTCCTGGAATCGGATAGTGGTTCTGGTAGCTGAGAGTGACGGCAACTGCGTGTATGTTTTGGCTACATAATCTGCGGCCTTATCCAGAATTGCCTTCTGCGCTGCGGCGTCGGGCGCCGCGGCGGTCGGAATATCCGATGCTGGAGGCGCCAGCATCGCGCTCCGCGCTTCAAGCACGTAGATCTGCTCCGTCGACAGCGGACCGGGCACGTCCGCAACGACGCTGTTCATGGTGGTGCGGGTGAGCTCTTCAGTCAGTTCCAGCTGTTTGAGGGCATTGGCAACGTCAGCATCGGTCTTCCCGGCTTGATGCATGCTGCTGAGCGTTTCCTTGAGTTCCGCAACGGTGACTTTCTTGGCGCTCCAAGCCGGCGCGGTTGCCAGGGCCAAGATTACGAAAATTCCCCAACGTTTCATCGATTCCTCCCTTGGTGGTTCTTTAGCGGACTCTTGCGGCGAGCGAATGTCCGCTTGCTTTTCGATTCCATTCCGACTCGCGTCTCACCCTCCTTGACCGCTCATTGCGGATGAAGGAATGGTGACAGATCCCATGCGTCCCGAGTTTTCGTCGACGACGAGTACACGCAGTGAAGCCGTGCCTGGCCGAGCGACAACAAAATGCTCGAACGGCACGCCCTCGGGTATGAGCTTTTCGTAGGTAGAAGACTTGAGCTTCAATCCCAGCGTTTGTCCTACAACGTGGGCGCGAAGGCCCGCGTCGTCACGCTGAATAAAGAAAATGTCCAACTTGTCCATCCAACGCCCGGCTTGCTCCTGGAGGCCGAGATCTTTTGCAGCAATATTGATTTTGACGTTGGCGCCGTCGTTGGCAGCGGAGACATTTGCCGAGACGGCGATCTCGCTGACATCGACCGGACGCCAGATCGCCTGCTGAAAGCGTTCCTTCAGCGTGACGGCTTCCTTTTCGAAGACATAGCCGGTCCGGTAGCTGAGTGTGAGCCCGCGCCTTCCGGTTGGTTTGATGCTGATGGTGTGGTACTGCCCGTCTGCCGGTCCCTGCGGCGAAAAACTCAGCATGTAGGTGGCGTGCCCGTCGGCGACGATCCGGTCGAGCTGCGCCGTCAGGTCGCCGGAGCGCCGGATGACGCGTCCGCCTGTGCCTGCGGCAACTTCTCGCACCGGACCCTGGACCGGGTGCAGATCCTGGCTAACGGCGGCGTCGATGCGGCCCGGCGAGGTATCTCGGTTCACCGGAGCAACCGCACTGCCAACCCCCCCTGCCGACGCCGCGGTCGCGGCATTCTCCGCGGCGGCAGGAGCCAGCTGCACGTTGCTGTGCTGCAGATCGGCGCTGACCCCCCCGACCTCGAGCTGAGAAACATCGAAAGGATAAACAGCGGCGTGCGCCTCGTTCATCGCCTCCTGGGCATGGAGCGCGTAGGCGGAGTTGTCTTTCGAGGACTTGTCAACGCCGACGTTCTGATCCTGCCAATCGGCCAGGACGTTATCGCTCGAGACCCAAACCAGTTTCTTGTGACCCGGGATCGACGAGAGATGGCGCGCGACCTGGCCAAGAATGATGAAAGATGCCCGGGTCGGATCGTCGCCCATCTTCAAGAGCTGCGGATCGACCGGTTGCTCGGCGTCCGGCACATCGGTGTGGCTTCCATTGACGGAGTTCAGGTCGGCCACATTGTGGACTTCGTCGAAGTGCTGGCGATTGCGTGTCTCTTCCTCCTGGGCTTGTGCGAGGGACTGCGCCGAAGGCATGAACTTCTGCATGCGCGCGATCAGGGCTGCGTGGTCGGTCGTCACTTCGGTCAGAACACGGAAACCAAGAGGGGTCATCGTGTAGAGCCCAACCCGCTCTCCCGGAGCAAGAGAATTGAGGAATTTGAGAATCGCGCCGCGCGTGTAGCTGAGGTCACTCCAGGCGATGTGTCCTTCGTCGATGACGAGAATGGTCGACCCGATATCCGACGCGGACGGTTGGGATGGGCCGATTGCCTCGGTCACCCGGTTAGAGAAGCTTGGCTCCTGGACCTCCTGCGTTGTTGTCGTGGGGGCTGCATCGGACGTCGGTTTGGCAGTGGGGAGCGATCCGGCCTCCGCCAGACCAAAGGAGCGGACTTCTTGTTTATGACCGTTGTCAAAGACTTCAACGTCGTCCGGCTTCAGGTCGGTGACCGGATGACCTTTCTTGTCGTAAGCAACAAGCCCAACATCAACGAGCCTCGAAGTCACCTTGAGTGAATAGCCATTGGCATGCGGTTGAGGCATATTGGCGGGTTCATCGGGTACGCCGCTCGCAGCGCTCATGCTGACTTCGGGGATCGCAGGCTCCGCGGGAGCTGGAGGTGCCGGCGGCGCGATGGGCTGGGCCATGGCAGCAGATGTGTCAGATAGTCCGGCGCCGGCGGGGGTTGATACGGGAGCGGCACTCGATACCGGGGTCGACCCCATTTCCGGCCGGCTGGCATCGGCTGGTCCGGTTACCGACTCCGGAGAAGCGCTAGTTCCGGAGCTTGCCGTGTCGGTCAAAATGCGCACCGTGGAACCGAGACGGTGGTAATCGGCGAACCGGGTCTCATTGATCAGCAGGATCGGCCTCTTCTCGCCGCCCGCGCTTGGGCTTGCCCACACGGGATTCTCTGACTGACTTGAGTCGCTTGACCGGCTCAGATTCAAACCGGCCAGGTCGCCATCCTCCATCGACAAAGCAAGGCTGTGCACGGGACAGAAGTAGGACTGGTCGCCAATCGACACGCGTCCATACTCGATTGCCGTCGCTGCGCGCGACAGTGGATCGGAGCGGTCCAGCTCCGCTTCGATCGTGATCCGCACGACGGTTCCAGTGGCCGGATCGATCGAAATCGTGCCGTGGTAGCCAGGGGTTTCGGTGAAGGGACGGAGGTTGACCGAATTGGCCAAGTAGGGAGATGGCCCCTGCCGTCCCCGTTCGCCGCTATAGTTGACACGAGGACTGCCGATCGACTTCGCATCGCGAATGCAGCAGTAGTTCACGCCGTAATGGGAGACGGCCTTGGGCACGGAGTAGCGGAATACCGCGACGAGACCGGGCTGGCCTACCGCTGCCGCGCGAGTGTCGAGCTGAGGTGCCGTCTCTTCCCAGTGGCTGAAGGTCATCTTGCCCTTGGCTGCATCAGAAAGAACAACAAACAGTGCCGGGCCGAATTCACCCCAGCTGCGCAAGCCAAGTTCCTGTTGAGCTCCCTGGGGTGATGCCACGGCCTCCGCAACCGTGTCCTGGACCTCCTTGCCATCGCGGAAGGTGACCTGGCGGCTGAAGGAGCCCGCCGGTTGCAGGCCTGCCCGAACCGGCCAATCGCCCTTCACAAGCACGTGAGGACCGTCGTCGAACCGGTTCGTTACGCGTGTGACAAAGAAGTTCGGCATTCTAGACCAGGTTTCCACCGAATATGCCCGCGCGGCGTCGAGCATGTGCTGCTGAGCGTCCGTGTCGGGAAAAGCGGTGGCCGGAAGTTCGCTGGCCGGGGGATCAAGAAACGCCGACTGGTCAGAAAGAAGCTGCAAAGCGAGTGCGGTGCGAGGCCCCAGCGTATGGGCGGCAGCGAAATGGCCGAGGGCGCGCTCTGTAAGCCGTTCCGTCATTTCGAGTTCGCCAATCTGATGCGCAGTATCGAGGTCGGGGCGATGTGCCGAGTCGTCCGTGGCGAGGAATTCGTCAAGCTGCACAACTGTGAGCCTGCGTGCCGCGGACATCGACAAAGCCGTAGCTCCGATCAAAGCAGCGAGCATCAGCCTTCGCATCATGAACCACCCGGATTGTCGCGGCTGCTCTGCATGAAGAGACGTCTTGAGCGACCGCGGTGGCTGAAGTTCAGCGGAAGAAAATCGCTTCTCTTCGACGTTGGACGTAACGAACGCCGCGAAAGGCAAGAAGACTTGCACAAGAACTTTACACACTGCAGACAGCAATCGACAATCGGCATGTAACGGGCCAGGTTGGACACTTCTTTGAACCCGTCGCGGATCGCCAAGGTTCTGCTAGAGTGGGACTTGCCGGGCACCCATCCAGGATCGGAGAGGCCCCTGTGTGCGATCGACATGGCAAAGACAGGACTTTTTCGGAAATCGGCGCCTGACCCGACGTCTAATGCAGAGAAATCGCTCTTTGCCACGCTTTGCCCCTTCCGTGTCGAGCCGATCTTCGACGAGCGAGTCTGGGGCTTCCGCGATCTGCGGCCCTGGTTCCACTACGTGGTGGCAGACGCCCCCGAGGGGCAGACTTCTGGATCGAACCGGCTGCCGATCGGTGAAGCCTGGTTGACCGGTGACTCCTGCCGGATTGCCACGGGACCGCACACGGGGAAGACGCTGGCCGCGCTCTTCGCTGAACAGCCCGAGGCTCTGCTTGGCCAGAACGCTCCATCGCCCGACTCGCCGCTTCTGATCAAGGTGCTCTTTGCTCGAGAGAAGCTGAGCGTTCAGGTTCACCCCGACGACCAAATGGCACGGAAGTACGGTCAACCTCGCGGCAAGACCGAATGCTGGTACGCGCTGAGCGCCGACCACGGTGCACGCGTAGCGCTCGGACTTAAACCCGGAGTCTCGACCGAGGACATCCGGGCTGGTATCCGTGACGGCACACTCGAGAAAGACCTTCAGGTTCTGCCCGTGGCTGCGGAGGATATGATCTTCGTCGATGCAGGGACCGTGCACGCCATCTGGCCAGGCTCGATTCTGCTTGAGACGCAGCAAAACTGCGATCTGACCTACCGGATGTACGACTACGGCCGGCCGCGCGAGCTGCACATTGACAAATCTCTGGAGGCGACCAAGCTGACCACGCGCGCCGGCAAAGTGCCACCTCGTGTCCAGGGCGATCGCACTATCCTCATCGATCAGGGCTACTTCTGTGTCGAGCGCATTCCAGTCAGATTCAGCCGATCCAGCGCAACGCTTCCTTCTCCGGACGAGTCGGCCCCAGGACTGGCCTATCTGTTCGCCGCGTCCGGTTCGGCGCGCATCACAAGCCCGAGCTTTGGCGAGATCGAGTTGGCCCCGCGCGGCATCGTGGCCGTTCCCGCATCGTCCCCCGTGTTTGCCGTGCAGGATATAGGCGATCTCGACCTGATGCGCATCTCGCCGCGCTGGCCCAGGTGAGGGCTAGCGGGAACTAGTTCAGACTCCGAACTGGCGCAGGTGATGATCGAGGTGTTTGTACATCAGGATCGCCCATTCTTGGGGAGTAAGACGGCCAAAGAAGGGATGCGGGTTCGTAGTGCAGATAGACTGCCCGCCGCCAGCAAAGCGGTCGATCTGACTACAAAGCCGCTCTCGTTCCTTCATGAGATCGCGCTGGTCTGCGATCACAAGATCTGGCGCGGTTGGCGAATTGCGGCGCATTGGTTCGTCATCCCGTATGACCAAAGGCTTGATGAAGGTGCCCAGGATGCGGCCGATGAACATGCGAGGTGGGCGCGTGTCGCCGAGCGCCCACCCCATGGCAATCGCACAGTGTGCGACGGCCTGGGGCGCGTTCATTTTGCCCCAGAGTTGCGGACTTTCAGCTTGAAGTTGTGCCAGACGTGTCTTCACTTCGGCGACACGCGCAGCATCGTTGAGATTCTTCATGCGAAACGATCTCCGTGGGAGAAATGTATCTTTTCCGTCGAAAGAATCGCTGAAACCTAAGGCCTTGGAGGCCCCATCGGCTTTTCGTGAATCACCATCCACAACGTGCCGAACCTGTCGCGGAGCTGTGCGAAGCGTGTTGCGAAGAATGTCTCCCCTATCGGCATAAACACTTCACCTCCGTCGGAGAGCACGTTGTAGATGCGTTCGGCTTCCTCATCGGTGTCGACGCTCAGAGAAAGATAGGAGCTGCGCATCGGTTGAAAACGACCGTTGGGAACGTCGCTTGCCATGACGTTGATGTCGCCCAGGATGAGACTCGCGTGCAGGATTCCCTTCATTGGGGGTTGCGTTGCGCCCGGCTGCGGCGGCATCTGATCGAAGCTCATCATGCCCTGAATCTTGCCGCCGAGATGTTTCTCGTAGAAGCGGAACGCCTCTTCGCAGTTTCCGCCATAGTTCAAATAGGTACGCAGTTTCATCGGGAAGTTTGTCTCCTTGAAGTCTTGGTGGGGGAAGGTTTGGCTTGGGATGGAAACGGAGGGATCAACGGGGTCGAATCCCGCTGCTCCCAACGACGATAAGTTTCGGCCAGCACCGCCTCGCGGCCCTTCTCCATTTGGTCGATGAAGGCGCATGGGGCTGCCGTGTCTTCATGGCGCGCCGCCCAAATCAGCAGTTCGAGCATGATCGGCGCGAGCGCAATGCCTTTGGGTGTAAGCCGGTAATGCACGCTGCGCCGGTCTGTGGCGGCAGGTTCGGCAGTGACGATTTCGTGCTCGATCAGCTTGCGCAGACGATTCGAGAGAACGTTCGTCGCGATTCCTTCACCGGCGTTCTGGAACTCGCGAAAGGTGCGGTAGCCCCGGACCATCAAGTCGCGAATGATCAGCAGCGACCAGCGGTCGCCGAATCGCTCCAAAGAGACGTAGACCGGGCATCCAGAGCGGGCTTTCGGTTTCGAACTTCGCGCCACGAGAGCAACCTATCCAGTTCGCTTGCATTTTGCAATCTATTTGTGATGTGATGCGGTTGCCGGCGATTCGAGCGAGTGCAGCGCATTCGTCGAGTCGCCTGCCCAAACCCAACTTCTCCGGAAGGTCCCATGAGCGCATCCGAACAGTCTCCCCGCATCACGCCGTTTCTCTGGTTCGACTCAAACGCCGAGGAGGCCGTAGCCTTCTATCTCAGCGTCTTCAAGAACTCGCGCCAGACAGCCAAGATGATTCGCGAGGTCGACGATCCCAGCGGGCCGAAAGGGACAGTCCTCACCATCAGCTTCGAGCTCGAAGGACTACCGTTCACGGCGCTTAACGGCGGACCCTTCCACAAATTCAATGAGGCGGTCTCGTTCGTCATTCCGTGCGAGAATCAGAGCGAGATCGATTACTACTGGGACAAGCTCGCCGACGGAGGCAGCGAAATCGCCTGCGGATGGCTGAAGGACAAGTTCGGCCTTTGTTGGCAAGTGGTGCCCACGCGCATTGGGGAACTTCTGAAGCGCCCCGGTGCGATGCAGGCGATGATGCAGATGAAGAAGCTCGATATCGCGGCGCTGGAACACGCGGGACAGTTCTGAGTACGCAGAAGATCGGTCCGCGTTCAAAAACCAGATCGCTCTTCCTGTTAGCATTGGTACTGACCAATGCAAAGCAAGAAACTGAAAATCATCCCCCTCGGCGGACTTGGCGAATTCGGCATGAACTGCCTCGCTATCCGCTGGGAAGACGACATCATTGTCATCGACGCCGGCCTCATGTTCCCGGAATCCGAGCTGCTGGGCGTGGACATCGTCGTCCCCGACATCACCTACCTGATCGAGAATAAGGCGCATGTACGCGCCATCATCCTCACCCATGGTCATGAAGACCATATCGGCGGGCTGCCGTGGATCCTGAGTGAGATCAAGGTGCCCGTCTATGCCACCGAGTTCACCCTGGCCTACGTTGAAGGCAAGCTTGAAGAGCACGAGCTGCTCGACGAAACCGAGCTGATCGAGATCGCGCCGCGGGAGAAGTTCTCCATCGGACCCTTCACGATTGAGCCGATCCGAGTGACGCACTCCCTCGTGGATTGCGTGGCTCTGGCCGTCGAGACACCCGTCGGCGTCGTGATCCACACAGGCGACTTTAAGATCGACCTCTCGCCCCTCGACGACAAGCCCTTCGACCTGCACACCTTCGCCGAATACGGCAGGCGGGGCGTTTTGGCTTTGCTGCAGGACTCGACCAACGTCGAGCGCCCCGGCTACACGCCAAGCGAAGCGGCAGTGAAACCGCGCCTCGACGAGATCGTTGCGCGGACCAAGAAGAAGCTATTCTTCAGCTGTTTTTCGTCCTCCATCTATCGCATCCGCATCGCCATGGAGTTGGCACGCACGCACGGGCGCAAGGTTGTCGTGCTCGGCCGCTCCATGATGGAGTCGACGGAGATTGCGCAGGACCTGGGTTATCTCGACCTGCCGCCGGGGCTGGTGATCAATCCCGGCCAGATCCGCGACTACCCGCCTGAGCAGTTGATGATCCTGATCAGCGGCACCCAGGGCGAGCCCATGAGCGCGCTGAGCCGCGCCGCCGTGGACAACCATAAGCATGCGCGCATCGATCCAGGCGACACCGTGGTCCTGAGCTCGCGCATCATTCCGGGCAACGAGAAGGGCATTTTTCGGGTGATTGACCACCTCTTCCGCCGCGATGCCAATGTCATCTACGACGATGGCGAGCACGGACTGATCCACGTCAGCGGCCACGGCAGCCAGGAAGAGATGCGGCTGCTCATCAATCTCGTTCGGCCCAAATTCTTCGTGCCGGTCCATGGCGACTACCGCTACCTGCGCCGTCATGCCCAGATCGCGTTGGAAACCGGCGCAGTCGAACACGCCATCGTGATGGAAGATGGCGATGTGCTCGAGCTCGACAAGGACGACGCGATCAAGAAGGACAAGGTCACGGCGGGCCGCATTCTCATCGATTCCGGTTCTTCGATTGATGTCGTTGAGGACCTCGTGATTCGCGATCGGCGCATCCTCAGCGAAGACGGCATTGTGCTCGCCGTTGTGGCTATCAACAAGCGCACCGGCCGCGTGGAGCGCGCGCCCGAGCTGATTGTTCGCGGTTTCGGTGGCGCCGATATCAGCGATGAAGCGAGCGCGGTTGTGTTGCGCACGCTCGATGGCCTGACCGATGAAGAGAAGTCGGACTACGGGATGGTCAAGGAGAAGGTCCGCGTCGAGTTGAAGCGCCTGATCCAGAAGACGACGGGCCGCAGACCGCTCATCATGCCGGTGATCTTGGAGATTTGAACGGGTATCTGACATTCGGAAAGCCGGGTACTGGCTCCCATTCAGGGAACTCCAAGCTCTCGAGCGTGGGTAGCCCGTACTCTGGCGTGTCGCCGTAGAGGCCTGCATCGAGGGGATAGATCTCCATGAGATCCAATCGCCCGTCTCTTTGAAAAAGCAGCACGCCTGCCTTTTCGTCTTCGCGAGTGGTTCCAATGAAATCGCAGACGATGTTTCCCAGCTTGCCGTCAACCTTGGGCCCATCGGGCGGGATTGTGAGCCGAATCGATGGACATCCGCAATCGCACCATCGTACGGCTCGAATTCCTTCTAACTGTGGGAGAAACAATTGGGCGGCTTTGCCGCCATGCTCCAGCACCCAGCGAAGAACTTCAAGTTCCTCGGCGGTTAAGGGGCGGGGCGCTTGATCCTTTTCTGCCGCGACTTGCCGACCGCGCTCATTGACCTTCCAAGCCTTGTTTCTGCTCTCAAGAGCTTCACGGCCTAATGGTGTTTTTCGTTCGTCGCTCATTGCTTTTGCCACCGAGTCTACACTGGAAGTGAGTTTTCGACTCCTGTCATGCTGAAAACTGATTTGGAATTGGTTGAGATTTCTGCCATTCGCGAAGCCGCAGCCCGCATCGCTGGCATCGCCCTGAAGACGCCCCTCGTCCGCGCGCCGTTCACTGGCGTCTCCGGAGAGGTCTGGCTGAAGGCCGAGAGCCTTCAGCCCATCGGTGCCTTCAAGATTCGTGGCGCGGCGAACAAGATTCTGCAACTCTCGCCGGAAGAGATCGCCCGCGGGGTCATCACCTATTCCAGCGGCAACCACGCGCAGGGAGCGGCCTATGCGGCACGGGCCGTGGGTGCCAAAGCTGTCATCGTGATGCCGTCGAATGCTCCCGCCATTAAACGTGCCGCCACGATCGCTCTGGGCGCCGAGGTCGTCGACGTCGGTCCGGCTTCCACCGAACGGCTCGCGAAGGCTGAAGAACTGGTGCGCGAGCACGGCTACATCGTGATTCCTCCCTACGACGACGAGCAGATCATCGCCGGGCAGGGAACCTGCGGTCTCGAGATCGTTGAGCAGCTGCCCGGCGTCGATCTGGTCCTCTCGCCCGTCTCCGGCGGCGGCCTGCTCAGCGGTGTGGCTGCGGCGATCAAGCAGCTGAAGCCTTCGGTGAAGGTCTTTGGTGTTGAACCCGAACTCGCGGGCGACACTGCGGCGAGCTTCCGCATCGGATCGATCGTCGAGTGGCCCGCTGAACTTACCAGCCGCACGATGGCCGATGGGCTGCGCACGCAAAGTGTTGGCGTCCGCAATTTCGCCCACATCCAGCGCTACGTGGACGGGATCATCACCGTCTCCGAAGCCGAAATCCGTGCGGCCATGCGCGCCATCGTCATGGCAACCCGGCTTGTCCCGGAGCCCAGCGGCGCGGTTGCTTCAGCAGCTTTGCTTTTTCATGCCGACGAGTTGCCGCCCTACCGGAAGGCCGTAGCAATTGTCAGTGGGGGTAACGTTTCTATAGAGCAGTTGGGTCAGGTGCTCACTGAAGCCGGGGCCTAACGTCGTTGCACTATGATCGTTTCAGCGATGAAGTTCCGGGCTCTCTCATTCCGACTGCTGACGGCCTGCCTGCTCTCGTTGTGCGCAGCCACAGGCGCCCATGCCGATAAGAAGAAAGATCAGTTGGTGAAACCGCTGGCTGGCCCGCGCGCCACCGCTCTGCGCGTCACCTCGCTCTATGTGTCGCCGGACAAGAGTGCGCAAAAAGTCGATCGCGTCCAGATCGGCCGAGAGATGGTCGTGGCCGAGAAGAGCGGCCCGTGGTTGCGTGTCTACGCGAATACCGACATCGAAGAAGAGCACACTAGCGATCAGCCGGTTTTTGGCGCCAGTGAAATACCCCCGCCGATCTCGGGCTGGATCGAAGCCAAAGGAGTCATTGTGGAGGACGCGCCCAATGGCGATCAGGTGATCATGGGCGCGGCCGCGAATCAGGAGGCGGAGGCGAGCGATCCGCGGGGCCCGGCCAATGCGGCGCGCAGCGCACATCTGCTGTATCGGCGTCTGGTTGAGATGTTCCCCAACTCGCCGCTCGCGCCCGAAGCCGCATGGCGTGCGGCCGACATTCTCTGGCAGATTCAGAAGAGCGATTTCAGCGCATTGCCCTCGGCCAAAGAGCGCGACGCCTACATGCGCAACCAGATGGATGAGGATGGACTGAAGAAGGTTATCAAGATGTATCCGCGCACACGGCAGGCGGATCTCGCAGACTACGACCTGATCGACAACAAGCTCTGCGGCGACTGGCAGGGATCGGAGAAGTGCCCGGAGAAAGAGTCGGAGATCTTCGAGAAGTACGCAGCCGAGCATCCTGACAGCCCGCGCGCCGCAAAGGCGCTGTATGAGGCGACGTATCGTCAGGCGGTGCTTTCGGACATGTATGCTGCCGACGGCAACGACAAGAAGCAGGACGAAGCGCACAATCACGCGCGCGATCTTGCTACAAGGTTGAAGGACAAGTTTCCCCAGTCGGACTACACATGGCGGGCGGCTGCGCTCGTCTACAAACTGGACCAGGGCGTACCGGTCTACGGCATCGACCGGCCTTAGGCGCGGCGTAGTCGATGGCGCAAACAAGATAACCCGCGGCTGTGTTCCGGAGGCTTTTTGAACGTCTACATTCAATCGATTCTGTTGGGAATTGTGGAAGGCCTGACCGAGTTTCTGCCCGTCAGCTCAACGGCTCACCTTCGCATCTCTGAAGCGCTGATGCATATTCCGCTCGACGATGCGTACTGGAAGATGTACACGATCGTCATTCAGGCGGGAGCGATTTTCGCGCTGCTGCTGTTGTACCTGGAACGCATCCTCGGATTTGTACGCACATTTCCCCGAGGCGAAAACGGCGATCGCACCTGGCTGAACCATCCGATCTCCATGACATTTTTTGCCTTCGTTTGCACCTCGATTCCCGCACTCGCTTTGAAGAAGTGGAGCGACAGAAACCTGGGCAGCCTGACCGTGATTGCGATCGCGATGCTGGCCGGTGGAATCGTGATGTGGGCCGTCGACATCTGGTCCAGCCGCTATGAGCCCACGACCAACCACGTCGAAGAGATGGGCCTCGGACAATCGATCTGGATCGGACTTTGTCAGGCCCTCTCGGCCATCTTTCCGGGCGTTTCCCGCTCCATGTCGACGATTGCATCGGGCCAGATCTGCGGGCTGAGCCGGCCGACTGCATTGGAGTTCAGTTTTCTGCTCTCGATTCCGACAATGCTGGCTGCCACCGGCTACGACCTGCTCAAAGAGCTGCACGGAAGCAAGGCTGCAGCGGCTGCCGGAGAGGCCGCAGCGCACGTCGTCATGAATGGTCAGCGCTGGATCGTTCTCGCCATCGGCTTCGTCATCTCATTTATCGTTGCTTTTGGTGTGGTCGAGTGGTTCCTTGCCTGGGTACGCAAGCACGGCTTCGCGGTCTTCGCGATCTACCGCATCATCGTGGGAACGATCCTGCTGATTTGGGGCAGCAAGTTGCTCGGAGCCCAATAGACATTTTGGGTCAAAGGCGCGGGGGTAGACAGCGTGGTTCCTCCCCCATGCTTTTGGCCAGGATCGGCCCGTGCGAACGGGATAATGAAGGCTGCTCTGGGATTTGTCCGACCGGACTGACGGTAGCACTTTGCCGATCGACCCGAGACATCCCTTCATGAAGGCTATTCCGATCGCTCTTTCACCGACGCGCAGCCACGCCCTGAACGTATTTCTGGGGTTGGTGCTGGCGCTGGCCTCGATCCTCCTTTTCCTTTCCCTGGCCACCTATCATCCGACCGACCCATCGCTGAATACCTCGGCGGATACGCTGCTGCCGCGCACAGTTCATAACTGGGTCGGCCTGTTTGGTGCGGGAACCAGCGACTTGATGCTGCAGTTCCTGGGCATCACGGCGTTTATCCTGCCTCTCTGGATGGGAGCCATCGGTTGGGGCTGGATGCGCTCGCGCTCCGGCGGCTCAATTTGGCTGCGGTCCGTAGGCACGCTTCTGGCTCTTCTGTTTGTGCCGGCGGTCATCGGACTGCTGCCCTGGCACTGGCGCTGGCTCCATGCCGTACCGGTTGAGGGCGTGATTGGCCGCATCGTTGCTGGTTCGCTGGCGGTCTATCTCAATACGCAAGGCGCGTGGCTGGTGGCTTCTGTCTTGGCCGTCGCTGGCGTGTACTTTGCGTTCGCAGTCAGTTTCTGGGCGGTTAAGCAGTTTCTCGAGGACCGATGGATTCATCTCATGGCCCTCAACGACCGCTGGCGCAACTGGCGCGAAGCACGCGCCGAGGAAAAAGAAGAGCGCGAAGCGGCGCTCGCCGAACAGCAGGCTCCAGGACCCGATCAGAGGCTCTTCGCGGGATCGATCGGGGCGGACGCCGAAGATCCAGCCGATTCGCCGGAGAAGCATCGCTTCAAGCTATGGGACCTGTTGAGGCGGCGGGCAAAATCCGAATCCCCCGATCCGGTCCAGGAGATTCCCGCCTTTCAGAGAGCTGCCACACAACCGGCGGCGGCCCCATCGCTGCCGGAGATCAAGGTGCGCCGGCAGAGCATCTGGGAGAGAGCGGCGACCGAAGCCGCGCCTGCCTCCTCTGGATCAGCTGCTTTGGGACCAGTTCCCGTTCCCGCGCCTGCCGCGACACAAACACCCGTTGCTCCCCTTCGCCCGGTCGAAGCTAAGCCCTCTCCGGCGCCGGTGCGCACAATGCCGCCCCCACAATCGGTTCCTCCTGCGCCCGCTGCGACTGATGCCATTGCCATCCACGAACGCGCCGACGCCGACATTCGCACCGTGACCGTGGCGCCCAAGAATGTCAGCGGCTTCAAGCTGCCGGCCAGCACCCTGTTGAATGCCGGTACCGGGCCGCAGGCTGTGCGCGAAGACGAGCTGCGCGAAGAAGCGCGTGTGCTGGTCGAGAAGTGTGCCGAATTCGATGTGCGCGGCCAGGTGGTGCAGATCAATCCAGGGCCGATGGTGACCACCTACGAATTCAAGCCCGAGGCTGGTGTGAAATACAGCCGTGTGACCGGACTGGCCGAAGATCTGTGCCTGGCGATGCGCGCGGAGAGCATTTTGATCGAGCGTATGGCCGGCAAAAGCACCGTCGGTATCCAGGTGCCGAACCACGAGCGCGAGACGATTCACTTGCGCGATGTGCTGGAATCAGAGACATTCTCGAAGGCAAAGTCGCGGCTCACGCTGGCCATGGGCAAGGACATCAACGGCCGCATCGTCACCGCCGATCTTGCGTCGATGCCCCACGTGCTGATCGCCGGTTCCACCGGGTCAGGCAAATCCGTCGCCATTAATGCGATGATCATGAGCCTGCTCTTCCGTACAACGCCACAGCAAGTTAGGCTCATTCTGGTCGATCCCAAGCGCGTCGAGCTCGGCATGTACGAGGGGATCCCGCATCTCTTCACGCCTATCATCACCGAGCCAAAACTCGCAGCAAATGCGTTGCGCAATGCCGTGCGCGAGATGGAGCGGCGCTTGAAGCTGCTGGCCAGCCGCAGTGTGCGGAATATCGACCAGTACAACAAATTATTTGAAGGCTCGATGCCGTTGCTCTTCGACGAGGGCGAGAACGAAGAGCCGCTGCCCTTTATCGTGATCATCATCGATGAACTGGCCGACCTGATGATGCTCGACCGTTCCAACGTGGAAGAGTCGATCACGCGGCTGGCACAGATGGCGCGCGCCGTGGGTATTCACCTCATTCTGGCGACCCAGCGTCCCAGTGTCGACGTCATCACCGGCCTGATCAAAGCCAACGTTCCCACGCGCATCAGCTTCCGGCTCGCCACAAAAGTGGACTCGCGCACGATTATCGACACCAACGGTGCTGAAGCGCTACTGGGCCGGGGCGACCTGCTATTTCTTCCGCCCGGGACGAGCAGGCTCATGCGGCTTCATGCTCCGTATGTCAGCGAAAAGGAAACTGCAGCTGTGGTTACGTTCTGGAAGGAACAGGGCGCTGCCCAGTATGCCGAAGGGTTCCTCGAGTCGCCGAAGGATGAACGGGCAAGCGTGGAAGGCGGCGGAAGCGGCGAGGAGGACGAAAGCGATCCGATGTTCGACGATGCAGTGCGGTTGGTCTTCGAATTCGGCAAAGCTTCAACCTCGCTCCTGCAGCGCCGTTTGCGCATCGGGTATGGCCGCGCCGCGCACCTGATTGACTTGATGGAGCGGGATGGACTGGTCGGCCCTGCCGATGGATCGCGACCGCGGGAGTTACTGAAGGCACCGGGATGGCTGCATGAAGTCTCGATTTCCGAGGAATAATAGGTATGTCCCCGCCTTCGCGGGGAGAGGAACGCAATGCTGGGCATAGGTGGGGACCGTGGTTTCGCAACAGTGTTGCTGATCGATGACGACCTGATCTGCCGCGAGGTGATCGCGACCCTCCTCACTCTGAATGGATACACGCTCCATACGGCCGTCGACGGTGCTGCAGCCGTGAAGATGCTCGATGAAGAGAAGTGCGAGCCGCAGGTCATTCTTGTCGATGTGCGGATGCCTGGGCTCAACGGCGTGCCGTTGATCGGAGAGTTGCGCAAGCGCAGCAAGGCCAGCATCTATGCGATCAGCGGCAGCAGCCTTCCCAAGGAACTTGAGTCGGTGGTCGACGGCTTCGTGCTTAAGCCATTCAACCCCGAGGCACTGCAGAAGCTGCTGGATGACCACAAGCCGCCTCCCCCGTCGGAACTAGGTTCGGAGGAGCCAGTGGTGAGTCCGAAGATCCTCAGTCAGTTTAGGCAGATGATGCCGGAACCAACGGTACGCGAGGTCTACGTCGCGGTGATCGCCGATCTGAAGAAACGGGGAGAGGCATTGGACGAGGCGATCGCCAAGCGGGACGTGGACCAGGTGAGGCGCATCGGGCACACGATCAAAGGCGGCTGCGGCATGGCTGGAGCGAGGCAGGCAGCTCGTCTCGGCGCACTTCTCGAGTCCGAGAGTGACCAATTGAATAACTCCGGAGCGATCCGCCATGAATTGAAACTGGCCTGGGAAAATCTGGAGCGTATGCTGGAAATGGAATTCCCAAGGTAACTTAGGTTTAGCTTCTGCAGAATCATACAGGTAGCCAACTGGTGCAGAATGGTTCTACAGACTTGATTGCTGGGAGCTCGAGTGGAAGCGTTAACACGAATCGTATTGGCAGATGACCACCCCGTGGTCCGAATTGGCGTGCGCAATATGCTCACGAACGAAGAGGGATTCGACGTCGTCGGCGAGGCCGAGGACGGCGACGAAGCCATTACGCAGACGCTCGAACTTCAGCCCGACATTCTGCTTCTCGATGTAGCGATGCCACGCCTGCCGGGACTTGAAGCCATGCGGGCCATCATGAAGGGCTCGCCTTCGGTCAAGATTCTTCTCCTGACATCGACCATCACGACCCAGCAGATCATCGAAGCGCTGCACATCGGCGCGCGCGGCATCGTGTTGAAAGACGCCTTGGCCGGACACCTCAAGACGGCTATTCGCACCGTCACCGCCGGCGATTATTGGATCGGCGGCAAGCGGGTCGTCAACCTCATGGCCGCGCTGCACGATCTGATGCAGCAGGCGACTCCGCCCCAGCCCAAGACCTACGGACTGACTCCGCGCGAACTCGAAGTCGTTGGCTGCATCGTCGAAGGCTGCAGCAATCGGGACATCGCCAAGCAGTTCACTCTGAGCGAAGAGACGGTCAAGCGGCATCTGTCGAACATCTTCGACAAGACCGGCGTTTCGACGCGTCTCGAGCTAGCCCTCTTCGCCATCGCCCACCATCTCGTCACCCCCCAGCAGTAGCTCAGCCTCTAGCGGCTTCCCGCGTTGCGATCTCGTAGAGGCTCATCTCTCTCCACGTCCAAAAACCTGCGTCGTCGGGAATAAGATTCCTCCCCGCCGGTTAACAGCTACAGAGAGCCGCTGCTTTTCAATACGTGAGATACACTGTTCAGGCTGTGGCCGAGCATCCAGGCGATTTCGGGTCGTTTGAAGAGTTGGCGATGCCTCATTTCGCCAAGCTCTTCAACTTCGCGTGCTGGCTCGCGCGCGACACGACCGTGGCCGAAGACCTGGTGCAGGAGACGTACATGAAGGCCTTGCGTGGTTTCTCCTCATTCCAGCAGGGGACAAACTTCCGCGCCTGGATTTACCGGATTCTGCGCAACACCTTTCTCACCTCGCAGACCGGTCTGAAGACCACAGCCGCAATCGATGCTGAAGACGAGACAGCGCCTGAACTCGCTACGCAGGCGACGCCAGAATCGATCTTGATGGCGCGGGTGGAGCTTGAAGCGATTCAGCAGGCGCTGGAGTCCCTGCCGGTCCACTATCGCGAAGTGATCCTGCTGTGCGATCTGGAAGAGATGAGCTACCAGGAGATTGGGCAGACGCTTTCGATCCCCATCGGCACGGTGATGTCGCGGCTGTTCCGTGCACGCAAGGCGATGCGTTCGTTGCTCTCGACTCAAGCGGAGGGGGCACGCCCATGATCTGCGAACAGTGGCGCGACAAACTCGATGCCTATGTGGACGGCGCCGAGGGCGACTTCAAAGGCCTCGAGGAACACCTGCGTTCGTGTCCTTCCTGTTCGGCAGAGGTTCTGAGCCGTGTGCAGCTCAAGCGCGCGACGCGAGCCGCCGCTGCGCGCTATACGCCCTCTCAGGGATTTCGCCTGCGAGTCGAGAAAAGCGTGCGAGCCAAGCGTGGGCCGGTCCGATTCATCCTATGGATTCCAAGTCTCACGGCGGCAATCGCGGCGCTGCTCATTGTCATGTCAGTTGTCCTCTGGGAGCGGCATCAGGTCCACGAGATTGCCGTCGCCCAACTCCTCGACATGCACGTGGCCACCATCGCCAGTCCCAATCCCGTTGACGTTGTGTCGACCGATCGTCACACGGTCAAGCCGTGGTTCCAGGGTAAGCTTCCGTTCACGTTCAACATTCCGGAGCTCGCAGGCTCGCCCTACAAGCTGCTCGGGGGCAAACTCGTCTACATCCATGACCAGCCGGCTGCGCAACTTCTCTTCGAATTGCGCAAGCATGAGCTCTCGGTCTTCATCGCTCAGGAGACAAAAGGCGCGTCCTCCACGGGTGAATCCGAAACCCGAGAGAATGGCTTCTCCGTGGAAAGCTGGACTCAGGACGGGCTCCGCTATGTCATTGTCAGCGACACGAACGCTGGCGATGTACGCGATCTCGGCAATCTGCTGAAAGCTGTTGCAAAGCAGTAGGGCCGCGTGCGCCAAGACGGCTCACAACAGGAATTGCTTCTCCAGCCTGTCGAGCAAGTCGTCCGTTGCTGTGCAAACGCCTGTGTGCACCGGCGAGGTTTGGATGACTGTGCTGCGCGGCGAAACCAGCCAATGAAAGCGCTCCCGCCGCGAGAGTTGTGCGATGGCTCCGGCGAAAGGATCACCTTGACAAATGCGCCGAACCGCCTCGAGATGGTTGCTCATCAGTTCGATATCCGCTTTGGGCGAAACGGCTTTGAGTCGCTCGGGGTTCAGACGAATCCGCGCGGCCAGATAGTCCTTCTCCAGGCAGAAGACTATGATGCCGGCGTTCATGAATTCCTCGCGCTCGACGCGCGGCACGACACGCAGAATTGCGTAGTCAAACGAGGCGGGCGCGTGTATCCATCGCCTCCTTTTCGAAGATGTGCGAGGCGCTCAACCGCCGGACGAGGAAGTCGAAATAGGCGGCTCGGCGAACCGCCGCGCTCACCTCGCCGGGAATAGATTCGAGCCACTCGTCGGGCACCAAGCCGACAATCTCTTCTATGCCCTTCGAGGTGAGCCTCTCACGCGCAATCGTCGCTGCCTGCGGTATTTGCGAGGCCCAGCGTAGAAGGATGTGGCTGCGGGTCTCGGCGAACGGAGCCTCGATCTTCTCTTGCATGCTGTCCCAATCGTGATGGAAGTAAAGCGCGGCCCCGTGATCGATCGGATAGAGTTTTCGGTGCCAGACGAGGAGATTCGTATTTCTCGCGGTTCGATCTACGTTCTGGGTGAATGCGTCGAACCAGACTGCCAGCGAAGCTTCTTCCGGCGAAGCGGTGTCGCGCGCGGCAGGGTCGAAGGTGACGGATCCCGGCAGATAGTCGATCGCGAGATTCAATCCGGCGCTCGTCTTGAGGAGTTGGCGGATCTCATAATGCGGTTCGTTCCGACCCAGCGTCGCAGCGATTTCAATAAAGACGATCTCTGGCACGCGCAGACCAAGCGCTCGCCCAATCTCCCCGGCGATCAACTCCGCAATCAACGCGAGAATGCCCTGCCCGGCGCCGCGAAATTTGACGACGTAGAGCCCAAGGTCGTCTGCCTCTACAATGGCGGGCAGAGACCCGCCCTCGCGTAGGGGCACCACATAGCGCGTCGCGGTCACAGTGCGGAGCATCGAAAGATCAGTTTAATTGGGGCGGGACCGGCGTCGATTGCATTTGGTCCGCTTTCGAAGAGCATATGCCTGCGAGGAGTGGAGAGGAATGAAAATCGGATTTCTGGGATTGGGAAAGATGGGAACGCCAATGGCGTTGCGATTGATTGCCGCCGGACATGAATTGTCAGTGTGGAACCGCACAGAGGGACGGACGGAGCCTCTGGCGCGCGAAGGCGCGATCGTCGCCGGAAACCCGGCCGAAGCCGAGTTGGGCGCAGACGCCGTAGTCACGATGCTCTTCGACGACATCGCGCATGAAGACGTGCTCTTCGGACCCAATGGACTGATGGACGCACTGACGCCCGCCACCCTCCATATATCCTGCAGCACCATCAGCGTGGCGTTATCCGAGCGCCTCACCCACGAACACGCGCAGCGTGGCATTCCGTTCGTCGCTGCTCCCGTCTTCGGTCGTCCCAACGTCGCCGAAGAGGGCAAGCTTTGGATCGTCGCCGCCGGCTCGGCCGGCAACATCGAACGTGCCCGCCCGATCCTCGAACCACTCTCGCGCGGCATCTCGATCGTCGGCAAGGAGCCACGCCAGGCGCACGCTCTCAAGCTGGGCGGAAACTTCCTGATCAGCGCCATGATTCATTCGCTCAGCGAGGGCTTTGTCTTCGCCGAGTCGCAGGGCCTCGACCCCGCAGTGTTCTTAGACGCTGTTAACCGCGCGCTCTTTCAATCGCCGTTCTACGCCGCCTACGGCAAAGTCATGCTCAATCCGCCAACGCACGCCGGTGCGACGATCGCCCTCGGCGCGAAAGACAATCGCTTGCTGCGCGAGGCTGCGGCGAGCCGAAACACACGCCTTAGCTTTGCCGAAACACTGGCTGCGATCTTCGCCGAGGCGCAGCAGGCAGGACTGGGCGGCGAAGACTGGGCTGTGGGCCAATATCGCATGGCGCAGCGGCGCAGTGCCTCAACATAGGCTCTACCCCGCACCTCGTTCAATCGGCATGATCGCTTTTCGCAAGCGCACGTAGTGCAGGTCACGTTGCCTGTCTCGACGGTTCGTTAGGATGGTTCCATGAGCCTGAAAGGGAAGATTGTCTTCATTACCGGAGCCAGCGCGGGTATCGGCGCGGCGACGGCATTCGCCTTCGCAGCAGAAGGTACTCGTTTGCTGTTGGCCGCACGGCGCCCCGGCAAGCTGGCCGAGGTCGCCTCGCAAGCGCTGGAGCGCGGCGCGCCTGCCGTTCATTCCGTCGACCTCGACGTGCGCGATCGCCGCGCCGTGCAACAAGCTATCGACGATCTTCCTGCGGAGTGGGGAGAGATCGACATTCTGGTGAATAACGCCGGCTTGAGCCGCGGCCTGGACAAGCTCTATATGGGCAAGATCCCCGACTGGGAAGAGATGATCGATACCAACGTGAAGGGCCTGCTCTACGTGACGCGTGCGGTTGTGCCGGGCATGGTGGTGCGCGGCCGCGGGCACGTCATCAATCTGGGATCAACTGCGGGCGAACTCACCTACCCCAACGGCGCAGTCTACTGTGCGACCAAGGCTGCCGAGCGCTCGATCAACGACGGACTGCGCCAGGATGTGCTGGGAACGCCAGTACGCGTCACGAGTGTCGATCCAGGGATGGTCGAGACCGATTTCAGCCTGGTGCGCTTCCACGGAGATAATGAGCGTGCAGCGAAGGTCTACAAGGGAGTGAAGCCGCTGACTCCGGAGGATGTTGCGG
>Ga0181526_10000173_pt1 | contig 69571 bp, 62 predicted proteins | sample PEATcosm2014_Bin_35_FD_119750 | JGI IMG/M metagenome (GOLD analysis project Ga0181526, IMG submission 119750) | Peatland microbial communities from MTU Mesocosm Facility, Houghton, MI, USA - PEATcosm2014_Bin06_30_metaG | ecosystem: Environmental > Terrestrial > Soil > Wetlands > Peat | place... | reverse complement strand
GCTGATGTGTTCGATTACATTGAATGCTTCTATAATCCGAAACGCCGGCACTCGACGATCGGATATCTGAGTCCGGTGGAGTTCGAGATGCAGGCGGGATTAGCTTAGGCGCGTGTCAACCAAACCGGGTGCAGGCCATGCCGATCAACCTCAGGCAACTCAATTTCCAGAAGATCGCGCAATTGACGGAGCGCAGCAACCATGAAGACGCCCGCTCCTGCGAATGGTTCATAGACCTTCAATTTAGATAGATTGTTCCGCCAAAGCTCCAAACGATTGACGACGTATTCGGCCATAGGCCTTGGAGTGCTATGTGTACCAAAGTGCTCTCGTGTTTCCTTTGTAATCAGAGTGTTCTCATAAACAAAGGCCAGATCATCCGAAGAAATGTTTCGGAAGTTGATACCGCTCATAAGACGGACCCAAGCTGACTCGAAGCCGGTGCCTTTGAACGAGCTGTTTTCGCCGGGCAGCGCTGGAAGTTTGTAATATCCTGAGATACCATTCAGTACGGTATCAATATCGGCTGGGTTCCAACTTCCAGCCAATTCGTGCCCTCTGTCTTGCAGAACCTTCGCAGCAAGTAGCCGAAAGACAGTTCTAAATACGACACGGTCATCTACCGCTTCGCCCGGGCGAACAACCCTGAGGCGCACTGTCTCAGCTAGTGTTTCATTGAGAAGCCTATCAAGCTTGCCATGGATCTCGCCCTCGATCGCGGGCATCAATCCAACATCGACAAAATCCAATTGAAATGACTTGTTCAAAAGCCCAAAAGCTTTGGCGTTGTGGATTCTCCTCGGGCTCCACACTTGGTGATTTTCAGAGAACAGCGAGCCGATCTGTTCTAAGGTTACTCGCCGATAGACGGTCGGACGACCTTTAGGATGAATCTGCCAAACAGTTACTTGCTGGCCCTCAATGACAAATACCAGCGGAGCGCCGAGCGCCCGATAATCGCCTGAGAGTTCGGTCGCCGTATCCTTCTCCGCTTCAATAACTGCGAGGGCTGCGTTTCTATAAGATGGCGGTGAATGAGTGAACGCAGCGAGCGGCACGCTACGATTAGGCGAGGACGCTGAAAAAACATCAGGAAAAACGTATTGGCTCTCGATTGTTAAATAACCAATCTTGACCATTTCCTCCCGAAGACGCTGTAGGATTGTCATGACGCGCGTCTCCCACGCGCTTGGGTTGAAACCATAGTTGGCGGGAAATGGAGGTTTCCTTGGTCAAGCGCCTCCTTGTCCAAAAGCAACCGCTCTCGAAGATCTAGAACTATTCGACGACACGGTACTACCAGCCCGATCTCATCAAGTTGCGGCAACTGCTGTTCGGAGACGAATGTGACTTGGACACTTGCCAACTTGAGGATCAAGGTTGACCGCTCCAATTCGGCCCACGAATGCTTGCCACAGTGCTCAAACAGGCTCATCGCAACCGCATGTAAGGCGCCAACATGTACGCCAGCATCATCGATTAATGCTTTGACGAGCGCCATTGCGAAAAGATCGCCATGGGTAAAGCAGGGCCTATAACCATTGCGTCCCGCCATAGGTGGCAGCGCCGCCTTCCAATGCCGATAGGCGTCCTGGGTGAGCCCTAGAACCTCCCTAACTTGACCCGGACTAAGTTTCATCGATAAAGGCCACCGTTTAAATGGGGGTTAACCCCCATTTATCATGCAATTTCCTACCAAATCAATAAGGAAAAGATGAGAATGCGCCCATTTGCGCGGCTTAGAACCATCGACAAAAACAAACCGATACACTACCTGCCCGAAAGCTCTTTTTGCCGCCCATACAGCCACTCCATCCCCGCCATGGCATCCTCCGCCGTGCGGCCGCCGAGCAGCATGTTGCGCAATTCCTTGGCGACGCCGGAGGCGTGATAGAACTCGCCATAGATGCGCGCCATGATCTGCACGCGGCCGGTGCGCAGGTAGCGCGCCTGCTGATAGGCACGGAACGCTGACGCATAGTCGCCATTGGCCGCCGCGACCTTGTCGGCGAGGCAGACCGCGTCCTCGATCGACATGCAGGCGCCTTGCGCCAGATATTGCAGCATCGGGTGCGCGGCATCGCCTAACAGCGTGATGCGGCCGCGGCTCCATTCCTTGATCGGCGGCCGGTCGCACAACACCCACATGCGCCAGCTTTCGATCTTGTTGAGCAGCATGCGCACCGGCTCGCAGGTGCCGGCGAAGCGCTCGTGCAATTCGGCCGGATCGCCAAAACTGTCCCAGCCTTCCTCGTAGCGGTTGGAATGAAATACCGCGACCAGATTGAACAATTCGCCGGTGCGCAGCGGATAGAGCACGAGATGCACCTTCTCGCCGGCCCAGAACGCCATGTCGCGCCAGCGATAGCGCTCCGGGATCTCGGACGCCGGCAGCACCGCCCGATAGGTGATGTGGCCGGCCGGCTTCGGCTTGCCGTCGCCGACCACGATCTGCCGGATGGTCGACCACAGCCCGTCGGCTCCGATCAAAGCCGAGCCGCGATACACCTTGCCGCTTTCAGTCGTCACCGTGACGCCGCCACCGTCTTCATCGACCGCCACGACCTTCTGCGAAGCGTCGAGCTTGATCAGATCGGTGGTGCGGCAGGCGTCAAGCAATAGGCGATGCAGATCGGCGCGGTGGATCAGCGCGTAAGGATGGTGGAATTTTTTGCGGAAGGCAGCACCAAGCGGAATGCGGGTGACTTCCTCGCCGGTGATGGAATCCATCATGATCAGATTATTGGGAAACACCGCGAGCGCATTGATCGGCTCGACCAGGCCCAACTGTTCGAACATCCAGAATGCATTGGGCCCGAGCTGGATGCCGGCGCCGATCTCCTTGAACTCGCCCGCCTGCTCGACGAGTTGCGACGGAATGCCCTTGCGCGCCAGCGCCAGCGCCGTCGTCAGCCCGCCGATTCCGCCGCCGACGATGACGACCGGCTCGTCCTTCCAATTATTCATTATCGCGTCTCCACCCCGGAGCATTGTAGAAGCCGGCCGGCCGCCGACAAGAGCCGTGCCGTTACGCCCGAATCCTCGGCCGGTGGCCGCTGACTTCGGTCGCGGCATCGTGCGGCAGGCTCCAACAGAAGCCGAGGCAGCAGGTGGCAAGCATGGCCGCGCCGGTAAAAGCGACGACGAAGTCGAAATGGCTCAGCGCCGCTCCGCCGCGCCAGACCAGCGACAGATGCAAGAGGCCGGCAACGACCGCGATGCCGAAGCCGCGGCTGAGCTGTTGCGCCATGCTGGCGATGCTGGTCGCCGTGCTCATTTGCGGCTGCTCGACATCCGCATAGCCGAGCGCCTGGGTCGCGGTGAATTGCAGCGACTGGAAAAAGCCGGCGACGACCAGGAGCGCAAAGATGACCATAAGCGGCGTCGAGGCGGTGAAGAAGGCGCACATGGCGACGCTTGCGGCGCTGATGGTGCCGTTGACCAGGATCACATGGCGAAAGCCGAAGCGTTGCAGGATCGGCCGTGCCGTCATCTTCATCGATACCGAGCCGAGCGCGGTCGCAAAGGTGATGCCGCCGGAGACCGCGGCCGACAGGCCGAACACGACCTGCAGCAACAGCGGCAACAGAAACACCAGCGTGCCGGCGCCGGCGCGGAACATCGAGCCGCCGAAGATGCCGGCGCGGAACGACGCGCTGCGGAACACCGAAAGGTCGAGCACCGGATGCTTGGTGCGCCACAGATGGCGGAGCGCCAAACCGCCCACCGCGAAACCGCTCGCCAGCAAGCCCATCCCCTCCGTCACCTGGCCCGGGCCGCGACCCACCGCCTCGATGCCGCTCATGATGCAAAACAAACCGGCGCCGGTGAGCACGAAGCCGACCCAGTCCAGCGGCCGCGGCGTGTCTTCCTTCGGGTTGTCGAAGAACAGCGTCACCAGCACGATGCCGAGAATGCCGAGCGGCACGTTGACCAGAAAGATCCAGCGCCAGGAGAAATAGGTGGTGACGAAACCGCCGATCGGTGGGCCGAGCACCGGGCCGAGCTGCGCCGGGACTTGCAGATAGGCCATGATGCCGATGAGTTGCGCTTTCTCGAGACTGCGGAACAGCACCAGCCGTCCGACCGGCACCATCATGGCGCCGCCGAGACCTTGCAGCACCCGCGCCGCGGTGAGCTCGATCACGTTGCCGGACAGCCCGCACAGGATCGAGCCGAGCGTGAACAGCGCGATCGCCGCGCGGAACACGGTGCGGCCGCCGAAGCGGTCCGCCGCCCAGCCGCTGACCGGGACGAACACGGCCAAACTCAAGAGATACGCCGTCACCGCCACGCTGAGCCGCACCGGATCGGTGTGCAGCGAGATCGCCATCTGCGGCAGCGCCGTGGTGATCACGGTGGAGTCGATCTGCTGCATGATGACCGCCGAACCGACGATCATGGCGACGAGTTTGGGCCTGTTCTCGACCGGCATTGGGCGCGACGGGATTTTTGGGCGCGACGGGATCTTGGGCGCGATGTGATTCTTGTTGCGGCGGACCATAGCACTCGCCGCCGGTCGGACTGAATAAACGAGACGTAAACCGCGCTAGCCTCGCGGCAAAGCCTCACGCACGCGTTCCGGCGTGATCGGCATTTGGGTGATCGGCTTGGCGCCGAGCGGCCGCAGCGCGTCGTTGATGGCGTTCATGATCGAGGCAGGCGCGCCCGCAGTGCCGGCTTCGCCCGCGCCCTTGGCGCCGAGCTCGGAATCCCTGGTCGGCGTCACCACATGGCCGATCTCGATGTCGGGCATCTCGGCCGCCATCGGCACCAGATAATCCATCATGGTGCCGTTGAGCATCTGGCCGGCGTCGTCATAGAGGCAGTGCTCATAGAGCACGCCGCCGATGCCCTGCACGATGCCGCCGCGGATTTGCTCGTCGACAAGCTGCGGATTGATCACCGTGCCGCAATCCTCGACGCACCAATGCTTCAGAAGTTTTACGGCGCCGGTCCGGATATCGACCTCGAGATAGGACGCCTGCACGCCGTTGGTGAAGGCGAACGGCCAGGCGCGCGGCACGTAATGCCGCGTCACCATGAATTCGGCCTGAAAACCCGGCGGCAGCGTGTCGGGCCGGAAATAGACAACGCGCGCCACTTCATCGAGCCCCATGCGCTCGCGCCCGCTATCGGCATCGACCACGACGCCTGAGCGGATATCGAGCGCCTTCGGATCGGCCTGCAGGATCGAGGCGGCCGCCGCGAGCACATTCTCGCGCAACGCCTTGCCGGCCTGCCAGGCGGCCTCGCCGCCGATGCCGGCGGCGCGCGACGCCCAGGTGCCGCCGCCGTAAGGCACGTTATCGGTATCGCCGGTGACGACACGCACGCGCTCGATCGGCACGCCGAACGAGGTGGCGACGCATTGCGCCAACACCGACTCCGCGCCCTGGCCCTGTTCGGTGACGCCGGAATGGCAGAACACCGCGCCGGTCGAATCAAGCCGCAGCGTCGCGCCGTCCTGCGACGAGATGCGCGCGCCGCCGACGCCGTAAAACGCCGCCGACGGGTTGGTCACCTCGATGAAGGACGCAAAGCCGATGCCGCGATGGATGCCTTCCTTGCGCAGCCGCGCCTGCTCGGCGCGCAGCGTGGCGTAATCCATCAGTTTGAGAATCTTATCGAGCGAAGCGTGATGCGACAGCCCTTCGAATTTGATGCCCGACGCGCCGGTCGCCGGATAGGCATTGTCGGCGAACAGATTGCGCCGCCGGAATTCGGCCGGGTCCATCCCGATCTTGGCCGCCGCAAGCTCGACCAGGCCTTCGGTCACCGCGGTCGCGATCGGATGGCCGACGGCGCGGTATTGGCACATCACGTTCTTGTTTTGCATGACGACGCGGGCGCGGGCGCGATAATTCGGGCAGGTGTACGGACCGCCGACCAAATTGACGACCTGGTTCGCCTCGATGCCGCTGGTGCGCGGATAGACCGAATAGGGCCCGATGCCGGTCAGATCGTCGATCTCGAACGCGGTGATGGTGCCGTCGCGCTTGACACCGATCTTGGCGTGCACGCGATGGTCGCGGGCATGGATGTCGGTGACAAAACTCTCGAAGCGGTCGGCGACGAATTTGACCGGGCGCTTCAAGAGTTTCGACAGCGCCACCGTCGCCATCTCATCCGCATAGGTGTGGACCTTGATGCCGAAGGAGCCGCCGACGTCTTTGGTGAGAACGCGCACCTGGTGTTCTTCAAGCCCAAGATGCTTGGCGAACAGGTTCTGCATCATGTGCGGCGCCTGTGTGCCCTGATAGACGGTGAGGCGCGCTTCGCCCGGATTCCAGTCGGCCACAATGGCGCGCGGCTCGTTGGTGACGCCGGTGTGGCGGCCGAACACGAAGGTGGTCTCGACCACCGCATCGGCTGTCGCGAAGCCCTGATCCGGATCGCCGGCGTTGAGCAGGCGCTCGAAGGTGAGATTGTCGCCAAGCTCGGGATGGATCACCGGCGTCTTGGCATCGAGTGCCGTTTCCGGATCAGTCACGCTCGGCAGCACTTCGTAATCGATCTCGACTAAGGCGCAGGCATCCTCGGCTTCGGCGCGACTGCGGGCGACGACGGCACACACTGCCTCGCCCTGCCAGCAGGCGCGCTCAACCGCGATGGCATGTTGCGGCGCCGATTTGATGCCCTTGAGATGCGTCAGCACGCCGACCCAAGGCGTAATTACTTTGGCAAGCTCGGCGCCGGTGACGACGGCCACGACGCCCGGCGCATTTTTCGCCTCCGCGCTGTCGATCTTCTTGATGCGCGCATGCGCATGCGGCGAACGCACGAAGGCGACATGCGCCATACGCGGCAACACGACGTCGGTGACATATTGCCCGCGGCCTTGCGTCAGCCGCGCCAGGTTCGGCCGCGGCACCGAGCGGCCGATATAGGAATTCGGCCGATCGAGTGCGGAGAGGCCAGAGGGCTGGTCGGCGGAGATTTTCACTACTTCTCCCTCCCCCTTGTGGGGAGGGCGGGGTGGGGGTCGAGAGGCGGCGACGAGCGTCGACGTCTGCGAACCACCTCCCGACCCCCACCCCTAACCCCTCCCCACAAGGGGGAGGGGAACACTACAAAAACCGCGTCGGCCACATCAGCGTGCGCCACATATGCGCCGACGGCGAATTGTCGAAGCCGAGGCCTTCCTCCGGCTGTTTGAAATTGCGGCCGATGATGTCGACGAAGTCGTTGAGATCGACCTTGGCGTTGGGGTCGAACGAATAGATGTCGTTCACCGTGATCAGCCGCGACGTCATGTAGTATTTGTGTTTCTTGGCGCGCTCGTATTCGGCGACAATGTAAGGCTCCGGTCTATAATCGGCGCCGAAATAATTAATATACATTTGCGGATATTCGTAGCCGACCGACGGATCGGGGAAGAAGCGCAGCGCCTGGTGCGCGCGCACCGCCCAACTCACTTCCTCGTCAACATAGGGCTCGATCATCTGCGCGCCCCAATAGCCGTGGTCGCAGCGGATGAAGCTCGCCACGCCGATATCGTGCAGGAGACAAGCGAGCACGACCTTTTCGCTATGGCCGCCTTTCAGCGCATGCGTCGCGCTTTGCAGGAGGTGATTGAGCGACGCGAAGCGATTGTTGAAGAAATCGATCAGCGTCGGCTTGTCCGGCATTTTCGGCAGCCGCGGATCGGCGCCCATCAGAAAGTATTTGTCGGGATTGGCGGCCTTGAGCGCCGGACCGCTGTCCATCGTCACCTTGCCGTCGCCCATATTGAACAGCACAGACTTGGTGGCGATGCGCTCGCCGAGCTGATGCATCATCTGTTCTTCGAGTTCGTCGGCGCGCTGCGACAGCGTCTGCGGATTGGCGTGCTCGTTCATGGTGTGCCTGCCTTTGCGGCCCTCGTGAGGGCAGTGGATTCTATCGCATCGACGATCGCCTGGTAACCGGTGCAGCGGCAATAATTCCCGGAAATATGCTCGCGAATCTGGTCGCGGCTCGGCACCCCGCCCTGCGCCAACAGTGCTTGTGTCAATAGAGCTTGCGCCCCGATCAGCATGCCGGGCGTGCAGAAGCCGCATTGCAACGCGTTGCGGCGCTGGAATGCCTCCTGCAGGTCGGCGATGACGCCGGAATCCGAGATGCCCTCGATGGTTTCGACCGCGGCGCCATCGCATTGCACGGCGAGCACCAGACAGCCGCGCACGACGTCGCCGTCGACCAGCACCGAGCAGGCGCCACATACGCCCTGCTCGCAGCCGATATGGCTGCCGGTCAGGCCGAGATCGTCGCGCAGGAAATCGACCAGCGTCTTGCGGGCTTCGACGCGCTCGGCGACGTCCTCGCCGTTGACGCGCAGGCGGATGTCGATGTGGCGCTCTCCCATGTCCCAGATCCGGGTTGTCGTTTGACAACCTCATAGCATCAGGCGGCCGGTAGCGCCACGGGCGCCGTCATTGCGAGCGCAGCGAAGCAATCCAGAGCGGCGGCGCAGTTCTGGATTGCTTCGTCGCTTCGCTCCTCGCAATGACGGCGAGGTTAAGCCGGCGCGTTGCCGACGATGTCGCGCACGATGTCGATCGAGCGGCGCAGCAAGGTCATCGAGGCTTCCAGCGTGCGGAAGGCGGCGTGCGCCGTCAGCGTGACGTTTTCCAGCCGCGCCAGCGGATGATCGGGCTTGAGCGGCTCGTCGTGAAAGACGTCGAGACCGGCGTGGCGGATCGGGCCATTGCGCAGCGCGTCGAGGAAGGCCGCCTCGTCGACCAGCGCGGCGCGCGCGGTATTGACGAAGATCACGCCGGGCTTCATGCGCGCGAATTGCGCCGCGCCGAGAAAGCCGCGCGTTTCGTCGTTGAGCGTCAGATTCATCGAGATCACGTCCGAACGCTCGAGCAATTCATCGAGCGCGACCAGCGGCGTGCCGGAGCGCGGCGTGCGATTCCACGCAATCACCTCCATGCCGATGCCGCGGCCGATGCGGGCGACCTCGCCGCCGATGCCGCCGAGCCCGATCACGCCGAGCGTCTTGCCGAGGAGTTGCACGCCTTCGTGCGGCACCCAACTGCCGGCGCGCACTTCGCGATCCATCAGGGCGATATCGCGGCAGGCGGCAAACAAGAGCGCGATGCTGTGCTCGGCGACCGCGGTGTCGCCGTAGTTGCGGATGATGTGAACTTTGATGTTGCGCGCGGCGAGATCGGCGAGACTCATATAGCTCGCCGGGCCGGTGCCGAGAAACACCACATGCTTGAGCGCATCGCACTGATCGACCAGATCGGTCGGCATATAGGAATGATCGTCGATGCAAATGTCGTAGCCCTTGAGGACGCGCGGCAGCTCGTCGCGCGCGAACGGCTTGCGGTTGACGTCGATCGGCGGATCGTCCGCGCGCAACACGCGCTGCCACACCGGCGCCAGCTGATCGTTGCAGTCGAGGAACAGGGCTTTCATCGCCATTTCACCTGGCGACGATCGGCTGCGCGGTGAGAGCCGGCGAACGCTGCGCCACGCCGGAGAACGCCGAGCCTTGCTCGAACCACGACGCCGGCGCGGGCTGGCCCCATAGCGTCTGGCGCTGCGGGTCGGTGAGCGACCAGCGGATCGGCGCGTGATCGGGATCGACCGTCAGATAATCCGAAGTGAACAGTTCGACGCGGTGGCCGTCGGGATCGCGGATGTAAAGGAAGAAGGCGTTGGAGATGCCGTGACGGCCGGGACCGCGCTCCATATTGCCGAGGTAACCGCTGGTCGCCATCACATCGCAAGTATGAATAATGTCGAGCACGCTCGGCGTCCAGAACCCGACATGATGCAGCCGCGGTCCGGTGCCGTTGGTGAAGGCAAGATCGTGCACATTGCCTTTGCGCTGCAGCCACACTGCCCAGAGCTGCGGGTCGGCGCCGTCGGTCTCGGAATATTCCGTCAGCCGGAAGCCGAGCTCGGTATAAAAATCATAACTCGCCTGCACGTCCGGCGTGAAACAGTTGAGATGATCGATGCGCTGAATGCGCGCGCCCTGGTGGGCGGCGTATTTCTGCAGCATCGACGGCGACTGATCCATATGTGCGCAAAACTCGATCGGCGTACCGAACGGGTCCGCCGCGCGCAGCGTCCGGCCCTGATGCGGCAGCTCCGGAAACGACGTCGGCAGATTGCGGCGGGCGAACCAGAAGGCGGCGCGGTCGAGGTCGTCTTCGCTGCCAAGCTTAAAACCCAGAGCCCGCACATCGGCTTCGCGCGAGCGCCGCAGCACCAGCGAGTGATGATTGCGCTCCTCGACGCCGCGAAGGTAGAGCGCATCCTCGCTTTGGTCGCTGACCAGAAGTCCGAGGCAATCCGCGTAGAAGACGCGCGATCGCGCCAGATCGGTGACGCCGAGCTCGACATGGCTCGAGCGTACGACGTTGAACGGCGGATCGAAGACCGGATTGCGGACGGGCATGGCAGTAGCCGGCGGGGCGAGTGTTGACGGTACGGGCGCCGACTCTTAACACATTGCCTAGCGCATGATCCCGAAAAGTGGACGCCGGTTTTCGGATAAGATCATGCGCAAACGAAGAAACTAGGCCTTGATCCAATTCAAACGAATTGGATCAAGGCCTAGTGGGCGGAAGTCGGCCTGGGCGGCTTCCTTCCGCAATGCAGGTATCTCGGGCTGCGGGGAGTACAAAAGATGCGCTTGGCAAGCTACGCATTGCACGGCCGGCCGAGTTTCGGCGCGGTAGTCGGCGACGGCATCGTCGATCTGCGGCCGCGGCTGCACCGCTTCCACACGCTGAGCGAGGTGTTTCGCGCCCAGGCGGTCGATCAGGCGAAGGCCGCGGCCCAGGACGTGCGGCCCGACATGCCGCTGGCCGAAGTCGAGCTTTTGGCGCCGCTGCCGACGCCGGAGAAAATCCTCTGCGTCGGCATCAATTACGCCAATCGCGGCGCCGACTATAACGTCACCAACAATCCGAAATATCCGAGCATGTTCTACCGCGCGCCGAATTCGCTGGTCGGCTCGGGGCAAAATCTGATCCGGCCGAAAATATCGGAGCAGCTCGATTACGAAGGCGAGATCGCGATCGTCATCGGCCGCGAGTGCAAACACGTGCCGAAGGACAACGCGCTCGGCGTCATCGCCGGGATCACTTTGTGCAATGAGGGCACGATCCGCGACTGGACGCGCCACGGCCAGTTCAACGTCACCCAGGGCAAGAATTTCGACGCCTGCGGCAGCATCGGACCGTGGATCGAGACCGAGTTCGATCTGACCAAGCCGCTGCACCTGATCGTGCGCAAGAACGGCGAGGTGACGCAGGACGACACCACCTTGAGCATGATTTTTTCGTTCGCCGATATCATCGCCTATACGACAAGCTTCATGACGCTGAAAGCGGGCGACGTCATCTGCACCGGCACGCCGGTGAAGAAGACGCCGAAGACCGAGCCGCCGATCTGGCTCGTCCCGGGCGACGTGATCGAGGTCGAGTGCCCGGCGATCGGGACCTTGCGCAATCAAGTGGCGGACGAGGCGTGATCCTCCTTCGCCGCTCGTCCCCGCGAAGGCGGGGACCCAGTTGCTGGATTCCCGCTTTCGCGGGAATGAGCAGGAATTGTCAGTTGGAACCGATATGACTGCGGTCCACCGCGCGGCCTGCGTCATCGGCTGGCCGATCGGACATTCGCGCTCGCCGCTCATTCATAATTATTGGCTGAAGCGCTACGGCATCGCCGGCGAATACCGCCGCGAGGCGGTGCCGCCGGCGGAATTCGAAGGCTTTGTGCGATCGCTCGCGGCGCGCGGCTATGCCGGGGCAAACGTGACCGTGCCGCACAAGGAAGCGGCGCTGGCCGCTTCGCAACCGGACGATCGCGCCCGCGCGGTCGGCGCCGCCAATACGCTCTGGCTCGACGGCACATTGCGCTCGACCAATACCGACGTCGAAGGGTTTTTGGACAATCTCGATGCTTGCGCGCCCGGCTGGGATCGCGGTCTGCATCACGCCGTGGTGCTTGGCGCCGGCGGCGCCGCGCGCGCGGTCGTCTACGGCCTCATCGAGCGCGGCCTCGACCGCGTCGTGGTTGCCAACCGCACGCCGTCGCGCGCCGAGGCTTTGCGCGAACGCTTCGGGGCCCATATCGCGCCGGTCCGCTGGGACGAGCGCGATGCCGCGCTCGCCTGCGCGGGGCTCCTGGTCAACACCACGACGCTCGGCATGCACGGGCAGCCGGCGCTCGGCATCGAGCTTCGGCGCCTGCCCCGTCATGCCCTTGTCGCCGATCTCGTTTACGTGCCGCTCGTGACGCCGCTGATCGCGGCGGCAAAAGCCAAAGGGCTCCGCGTCGCCGACGGGCTTGGCATGCTAATGCATCAGGCCGTGGGTGGCTTTGCACTTTGGTTCGGCAAAAAGCCGGAAGTCACACCGGAACTGCGGGCGCTTCTTGAGGCCGATCTTTCCCTTCCACCGGCCAGGGGCACGGAATAATCTCGGCGTTCTGGGGTTCAAAACATGTCGCCGCACATCCAACCGGCGCCAAGGAGCAAGCGTCATGACATTCAACAAGGCGGCAGCGGCGACCGGATTAGCGGTTAGCTTCGCCATGCTGTTCGCCGTCTCGTTTGCACTTGCGCAAGCACCGGGGACGGTCCGGGTGCGCGGCACCATCGAGAGCATCGACGGGCAGGTGTTGAACGTGAAAGCTCGCGACGGCGCCATGATGAAAGTGAAACTCGCCGACAACGCGCCCGTAAATGAGGTGGTGAAAGCGCCGCTCTCCGATATCAAGGAAGGTTCGTACATCGCCATAACCGGCACGCCGCAGCCGGACGGCAGCCAGCGGGCCATCACAATATTCATATTCCCACAAGGCGTGCACCCGCCCGAAGGATTCTCGAACTGGGATCTGCCCAATAGCACGATGACAAACGCCACCGTGGCCAACGAGGTCGCCAGCGCCGATGGTCAAACGCTGTCTGTGAAATACAAGGACGGCGAGAAAAAGATCGTTGTGCCGCCGAGCGCCCAGATAGCCACGTCCGTCAAATCGGCGATGGCCGCTCTCAAGGCCGGGCAAAAGATCCAGATTTTCGCAGCGAAGAAACTCGATGACGGAACGCTGGAAGCGCCCAATGTCTCGTTTGGCGATTATGGCGTGTGGCGGTAACCCCCGCAAACCCTGCCGAGGTGTGAAATGAAAACCGTTAGATTTCGAATTTTCCTCGCGCTCGCCGCCGCACTCACGGGGACGTTGTCGTTTGCGCAAGCGCCGCAAACGATCCGCGTTCGCGGCACCATCGCCAGCATCGATGGATCGACGCTCATGATCAAGCAGGGTGAAGGGCCGGAGGTTGCGGTGAAGCTCACCGATGGTGCTCAGGTGTTTGGCGTCGCGCCGGCGACACTCGCCGACATCAAACTCGGCGACTTCATTGGCGTCGGCGCCATGCCGCAACCGGACGGCAGCCAGAAGGCCATTCAAGTGATGATTTTCGCCCCATCGCAGCGCGGGCTCGGCGAGGGTTTTCGGCCGTGGGACCGTCCAGGCTCGACCATGACGAACGGCACCGTCGAAACCACGGCCGCGGGTGTCGACGGCCAAGTGCTCTCTGTCAAATACAAAGACGGCGCACAGAAGATCGTCGTGGGTGCGGATGCCACAATTCGCGCATATTCCGTCAGCGACAAGAGCGAACTCAAGCCCAACGCTGCAATAGCTATCGTGCGCGCCGAGAAGATGCCCGACGGCACGCTGCAAACCGGCCGCGTCAATGTAGGGCGTAACGGCGTGGTGCCGCAGTAAATACGGCTCCGGTTACGGGGCCTTCTGGCACGGCAATTGCTCGTTTTCCAACATAAGCCTATCCAATGCCAGGAGGCCGTCCATGACACGAACCGAACTCACCGAGAAATTGCTCGACATCAAGCGCGACAAGGGCTGGAGCTGGAAATATATCTGCGGCGAGATCGGCGGCATGTCGCCGGTGCTGATCACCGGCGCCCTCCTCGGCCAGATGAAATTGACCAAGCCGCAGGCCGCCAAGGCCGCCGAGCTGTTCGGCCTGAGCAAGACCGAACAGGCCATCCTCAACGAAGTGCCGAACCGCGGTTCGCCGATGCCGCCGACCGATCCGCTGATCTACCGGTTCTATGAATTGGTAATGGTCAATGGGCCGGCGCTGAAGGTGCTGATCGAGGAGGAATTCGGCGACGGCATCATGTCGGCGATCGACTTCGATCTGACCATGGAACGCCAGCCCGATCCCAAGGGCGACCGGGTTCGAATAGGGATGTCGGGAAAATTCCTGCCCTACAAATATTACGGCGCGACTGGCAATCAGCAAGCCTACGGGTATAAGGAAGAATAGATTCCGCCGCCTCGCATCGCGCGATGGAGCTGTTACATCGACGCGATGACGTGACGATCGATGTCGGCGATCTTGGTCACTCCCATCAGCGCCATGGTGATTTCGAGCTCGTTGCGCATGATCTCGATGGCGCGGGCGACGCCCGGTTGCCCGGCGGCGCCGAGCCCATAAATGTAGGCGCGGCCACTCATGCACGACCGCGCTCCGAGCGCGAGCGCGCGCGCCAGATCCTGGCCGGAGCGGATGCCGCCGTCGAACATCAACTCGATATCGGAACCGACCGCGTCGGCGATCGGCGGCAGCATCGAGATGGAGGACGGCGCACCGTCGAGCTGGCGTCCGCCGTGATTGGACACGATCAGCGCCGCAGCCCCGGTCTTCGTGGCAATGCGCGCATCCTCGACGTCGAGAATGCCCTTGAGGATGAGCTTGCCGGGCCACAGGCTCTTGATCCACTCGACGTCTTTCCAGTTCAGCGTCGCATCGAATTGCTCGGCAATCCACTTCGACAACACGGTAACATTGTTCATACCGGGATAGTGCCCGGCGATATTGCCGAAGGTCTTGCGCTTGCCGCGCAGGATGCCGAGCGCCCAGCCCGGTTTGGTCGCGATATCGGCAACGTTTTTGATCCGCACCTGCGGCGGCACGGTCATGCCGTTCCTGATGTCGTTGTGGCGCTGACCGATGACCTGCAGATCGACGGTCAGCACTAGCGCGCTGCATTTGGCCGCCGCCGCGCGCTCGATCAGCGCGCGGATGAAACCGCGGTCTTTCATGACATAGAGCTGGAACCAGAACGGCTTGTCGACGGCGGCCGCGACGTCTTCGATGGAACAGATCGACATGGTCGACAGCGTGAATGGAATGCCCGCTTGCTGCGCGGCGCGGCAGGCTAGGATTTCGCCGTCGCCGTGTTGCATGCCGCAGAGCCCGATCGGCGCCAGCGCCAGCGGCAGCGCCGCCGGCTCGCCGAGAATCGTGGTCGCGGTGGAGCGCGCGGACACGTCGCAGAGGATACGCTGACGCAATTTGATGCGCTCGAGGTCGGCGCGGTTGGCGCGCAGCGTCTGTTCGGCATAGGAGCCGGCCTCGGCATAGTCGATGAAGGCGCGCGGCACCTTGCGATGAGCGGTCTCCCGCAGATCCTCGATGCAGGTCATGGTTTTCATGCGGCGTTTCCCCCAACTGGCGGCTTTGTGCGTTGATAGCACAAAGCCGGCCGCGTGCCGGAAGCTTGGCGGAACGCCGGCCCGCGCCGATCGTTGTCCCGGGACGGTGCCGTTTTCGGCCGCACCGAACCCGTTGAGGAGGCAGGCATGGATCCATCACCCTACTCGGACCGCACGAACGCCGAGGTTCGGGAACAAAACAAAGAAAGGCTCGATGCCGTCCTCGATGAAGCGCTCGAAGAGACTTTTCCGGCCTCCGACCCGGTCGCGGTTGCCCAGCCTGTGGCGAACCGACGCTATGGGCGCGAGCGGCAGCGGCGGTAACGGGTTCCGCGGCAATTGGCATAAGCTATTGATTTTACGGAGCTACGTAGTGAACGAACTGTTACCGCGATCAGTAAGATTACCCAATATATTTTGAAGCGCTCGCGACGCGGGAGGGAGTATTATCGCCGCCCGGAGACGTCGGCGCTGGGGGCTTTATCGTATGGTTCGGAAATATTTCGGAACGGACGGCATTCGCGGCCGCGCCAACGGCGTCATAACGCCGGAACTGGCGCTGAAGGTCGGACAGGCTACCGGCCTGATTTTTCGGCGCGGCGAACATCGTCATCGCATTGTCATCGGCAAGGACACCAGGCTCTCCGGCTACATGATCGAGACCGCGCTGGTCGCCGGCTTTACCTCGGTCGGCATGGACGTTCTCTTGCTCGGCCCGATGCCGACGCCCGCGGTCGCGATGCTGACGCGCTCGATGCGCGCCGATCTCGGCGTCATGATCTCGGCCTCGCACAATCCCTACGACGATAACGGCATCAAGCTGTTCGGACCGGACGGCTACAAGCTCTCGGACGACGTCGAACACAAGATCGAGGCGCTGATCGACACCGACATCACCAAGCAATTGGCGAAAAGCGCCGAGCTCGGCCGCGCCAGGCGCATCGACGGCGTGCACGACCGCTACATAGAATTCGCCAAGCGCACGATGCCGCGCAATCTCTCGCTCGACGGGTTGCGCGTCGTCATCGATTGCGCCAATGGCGCGGCCTATCGGGTGGCGCCGGAGGCGCTGTGGGAGCTTGGCGCCGACGTCATATCGATGGGCGTCGAGCCGGACGGCTTCAACATCAACCGCGACTGCGGCTCGACGGCGCCCGATGCGCTGTCGCGCAAGGTGCGCGAGATGCGCGCCGATATCGGCATTGCGCTCGACGGCGACGCCGACCGCGTCGTCATCGCCGACGAGAACGGCCATCTGGTCGACGGCGATCAGCTTCTGGCGGTGATCGCGGAAAGCTGGGCTGAGGACGATCTCCTCACCAAACCCGGCATTGTCGGCACGGTGATGTCCAATCTCGGCCTCGAGCGGCATCTGCGATCGCTGAAGCTGACGCTGGTGCGCACGCCGGTCGGCGACCGCTATGTGCTCGAACACATGCGCGAACACGGTTACAACGTCGGCGGCGAACAATCCGGACACATCATCCTGTCGAATTACACCACCACCGGCGACGGCTTTATCGCCGCGCTGCAATTGCTGGCCGTGGTGAAGAAGAAGGATAAGCCGGTCTCGGAAGTCTGCCACCGTTTCGAGCCGCTGCCGCAAATTCTGCGCAACGTGCGCTATCGCAGCGGCAAGCCCCTGGAACATTCGAACGTGCTGACCGCCATTGCGGACGCCGAAAGCCGCCTCAATGGCCATGGCCGCCTCGTGGTGCGGCCGTCCGGCACCGAGCCGGTGATCCGCATCATGGGCGAAGGCGACGACAAGATCATGGTCGAGGAAGTCGTCGACGGAATTGCCGAAGCGGTCACCGCCCACGCCGGCTGAACATCTTCTGCCCCCGCTGCGCGGGGTTGGATGGTCACGCCTGCGATTTCAGAAATTGCGCAAAGGCCTTTAGCGTGCTTTCGGACACGAAGTGCTCGATGCCTTCGGCGTCGGCTTCCGCCGACTCGGTCGGCACGCCGAGCGCGCGCAACACATCGACGACGAGACGATGCCGCACCCGCACGCGGTCGGCGAGCTCATTGCCCTTCTCGGTGAGAAAGACCCCGCGATAGGGCCGCGCCGTCGCGAGACCTGCCCGCTTCAACCGTGAAATCGTCTTGATCGCGGTGGCGTGCGATACACCGAGCCGCCGGGCGATATCGGTCGGCCGCGCCTCGCCTTCGCCGGCAAGCAGATCCGCGATCAGCTCGACATAATCCTCCAAGAGCGCGGTCGATTGCGCCGATCGCGTCTTGCCGAAGCGGCGCGCCTGCGTTCCTTCGGCGGGAAGTTTTGCGTTCGCCATTGGGCATCCGGCTCAGGCATCCGGCGGCATGGGGCAGCATGGGCCGACGCCCTCAGCCGAGATCATATTTTTATCACCGTGTCAAATTGTAGCTTAGGCTACATAATGCAGCCATTGACGCAACACGCCGAGCCGCCTATACTGTAACCAATGCTACATTTTGATGTAACTGCTGCAGACGGTCGAGTTCGATGGACGCGCAAAGCCTGACCGAGCCGATCGAGCGGCCCGCTTCGCTCAGCGAGCGAACCGTGGCGACGGCGCATCAGGCGCTGAGCGGCCGCCGCGGCGGGCTGCGCACGGCGCTGGCCTTTGCCGGGCCCGCCATTATCGCGTCGATCGCCTATATGGACCCGGGGAATTTCGCCACCAACATCCAGGCGGGGGCGAAATACGGCTACGGACTGTTATGGGTGGTGCTGCTCGCCAATGTCGTCGCGATGCTGTTCCAGGGCCTCTCCGCCAAGCTCGGCATCGTCACCGGACGCAATCTCGCGGAATTGTGCCGCGATCATTTTCCGCAGCCGGTGGTGTGGGCGATGTGGGGCGTCAGCGAAGTGGCGGCGATGGCGACCGATGTGGCCGAGTTCCTTGGCGGCGCCATCGGCCTGTCGCTCTTGTTGCATACGCCGCTGATCGTCGGCATGGCGGTGACCGCGGTCATCACCTATGGTCTCCTGATGTCCGACCGATACGGCTTCAGGCCGATCGAACTGATCATCGGCTCGATCGTCGGCCTGATCTGCCTGTGCTATCTGGTCGAGATGTTCATTGCGCCGGTCGATTGGGCCGCCGCCGCCTTCCACACCGTCACGCCGCAAATCGCCGACGCCGAGGCGCTGTTGCTCGCCGTCGGCATCATCGGCGCCACCGTGATGCCGCACGCGATCTATCTGCATTCCGGCCTGACCCAGGCGCGCGTCCCGGTGCGCGACGATAACGACCGGCGCATGGTGTTGCGCTTCTCAAACCGCGAAGTCGTAATCGCGCTCAGCGTCGCCGGCCTCGTGAACATGGCCATGGTGATGATGGCGTCGAGCGCCTTTCACGCCGGGCACCCCGACGTCGCCGAGATCGAAACCGCCTATCACACGCTGACGCCGCTCCTTGGCGCCGCGGCCGCGGGCGTGTTTCTGGTGTCGCTCGTCGCCTCGGGCATATCGAGTTCGACGGTCGGCACCATGGCGGGCCAGATGATCATGCAGGGCTTTGTCGGCTTTCGCATCCCGATCTGGCTGCGCCGGCTCATCACCATGCTGCCGGCCTTCGTGGTCGTAGCCCTCGGCGTCAACGCGACCAGCGCGCTGGTCATCAGTCAGGTGGTGTTGAGCCTCGCGCTGCCGCTGCCGATGATCTCGCTCATCATCTTCACCAGCCGCCGCGATATCATGGGCACGTTCGCGAACAGCGCGCTGACCCGTGCGGCGGCCGTCACCGCCACGGCAGGCGTTCTGGTGCTCAATATTGTGCTGATTTTGCAGACGCTGGCGTGATTTCGAAGACGGCCGGCACGGCGCTTGGCGCAAGGTAATGCACCGCCTCCGGACAAAATCACGCGTCAAAAAATATCTGGCCCGGATCAAGCACAAGCGAAATCCGGGTAGTCTGTTGAGCCAGTTCCCCGGATTGCAAAAGCCATGACCCGGGCGGAGGTAACGGCGGAGCCCGGATCGCGCGAGCGCAATCCGGGCCTAAGATTTACATGGTCTTGAGATTTTCAGCGGCCGACTTGCCGGTCTTGCGGTCCACAACGACTTCGAAGGATACGCGTTGGCCTTCGCGCAGCTCGCGGAGGCCGGCGCGCTCGACGGCGCTGATATGAACAAACACGTCCTTACCACCGCCCTCGGGTTGGATGAATCCATAACCCTTCTGAGCGTTGAACCACTTCACGGTACCGTTATCCACGGGTCTCTCCTTGTAGACATGCCAATGTGAGCCGCGCGAGTGTGCTCGGCTCGGTTCGCTCGAGATTTTGGTGAAAGATCGTCAGTCAGGCGCGCTTATCAATCGCTGCAAGGCCAAGTCATTCGGCCGAAAACTCGATTGGAACTCTTTAGCGAAAATGGGCAAAATTCGCAAGACCGTGCCGGACCGAATATGACAGCCGGTGCCTCGTCCACATCAGAGCCTTAATGAATCGCAAAATCGCGGCGGCAACCTTTTAGGAACAGACATCGACGACGCCGCCGTGTTTCGCCGCGGCGACGATCGCGTCGAAAACCGCCATGCCGTGAAGCACATCGCCAACCGGCACCGGATAGGGTGTTTGATCGCGGATCGCGCGCGCAAACGCGGTCATCTCGGCCCCCAGCATGTCGAAGCCGGGGAACAACATGATCTCATCGGGCGGCGCGGGCACCGGCCCGGTCGGCGCCGCGGTTGCGATCGGCGCGAAGCGAAAATGCGACAGGTCCGGCCGCGAAATCTCGGCGAGGCCGTTCGAGCCGTAGGCGGTGAATGCAAAATTGGTTGCAGTTGCAACCGAACAGAAAATGAGACCGGTCGCCCCGCTCATAAAGCGCAGCATGATCGTTGTCGTATCGTCGGCCGGCCCGGGATAATTCCGCGCGGTGACGCAGCGCACGTCACGGACGCGACCGGCGAATTCGATCATGTGATCGAGCGCGTGCACGCCGACCGCCGTGAAGGCGCCGGCCGGCGCTTCGTCCTCGGTCGCCCGCCAATTGTCAGGTGCGACGAATTGAGCGGTCGACGTCGTGTGCTGCGCGACCATGGCGGCGATCGTGCCGAGCCGGCCGTCGCCAAGCCGTGCGCGCAATTCGGCGACGCTCGGATGAAAGCGCCGGGTGAAGCCCGTCGCGAGGACCAGGTTCGCTTGATTTGCGGCATCGGCGACGGCGCGCGCGCTCGCCAGATCGAGCGTCAGAGGCTTCTCGACAAAGACATGCTTGTGCGCGGCGATCGCCGCAAGCGCCTGCGCCTGATGCTGGCTGTGCGGCGTTGCCAGCACGACGGCATCGATCTGCGGATCGCTCAATATGTCCGCATAGCTGCCGACGAGTTTGACGTTCTTGTCGCGGCAGAATTCTTCCGCATGCGCCGGCGTCCGCGTTGTCGCCAGGACAAAACCAATATCCTCGCTCTTGCCCGCCACGGCGTTCACCAGCGAGCGGCCCCAGCGGCCGAGTCCGACGATGCCGGCGCGGATCATCTGACGCGGGGAGCGCCCCCGCCATTGCGGGGCATGCCGAGAACACGGTAATCGATCGGAATACGTGCCATAACGCCATCATAGCACGCCGCCGGACAATCTGGCGCTTGGCGGCCGGCGCCAAAGCCGAATGGAGGAATGAGCTGATGCGTACCGTTGCCCTCGAGGAGCATTTTTCGGCCCCGGCGCTGGCCAAGCGCATCGATCCGAAGGTCATCAGCGCACGCGGCTTCCGGCCGCGGAACATAACGCCGGGCGCCGTCAATCCCATGCAACTCCTGCCCGAGATCGGCGAAGGCCGGCTCAAAGCGATGGACGACGCGGGCATTACGGTACAGGTCTTGTCGAACGCCGGTCCGGCTGCGGATCTCGTGCCCGGTCCGGACGGTGTCGCGCTGGCGCGCGATATCAACGATCATCTCGCCACGGCGATCGCGCGTCATCCGAGCCGCTTTGCCGGCTTCGCCGCGCTGCCGATGCAAAGCCCCGACGCCACCCCAGCCGAACTCAAGCGGGCCGTGAAGGAATTGGGCTTCGTCGGCGCGATGGTCAATGGCACGACCGACGGCCGCTTCCTCGATCATCCGAGCTATGACGGTCTGCTCGCCGCGGCGATCGAACTCGATGTGCCGATTTACATCCATCCACATTTGCCGCCGGAGCCGGTCCGCCAAGCCTATTACTCCGAATTGCCCGACGGCGCGGCGCGCGTGCTCGAGACCGCCGGCTGGGGCTGGCATTCGGAAACGGCGATTCATGTCCTGCGGCTCGTGCTCGCCGGCACGCTCGACCGCCATCCGCGGCTGAAGCTGATCGTCGGCCATATGGGCGAAATGCTGCCGATGATGATGGCGCGCCTCGACGAAGTTTTCGTCCACGATATCGCCCATCTGCAGCGGCCGATCAGCCGAGCCATCCGCGATCAGGTCTGGCTGACCACCAGCGGCATTTTCGACCAGCCGCCGTTCGTCACCGCGCTCCTAACCTTCGGTATCGACCGCATCATGTTCTCGGTCGATTATCCCTTTGCGTCGAATGCCGACGGCCGCGGCTTCCTCGACCGCGCGGTGGTGGCGCCGATCGACGCAGCCAAGCTCAGCCACGCCAATGCCGATGCGCTGCTGAAGCTGAAAGCGGCATAGCCCAGGCGTCACAATGCTCAGACGGCGTGCTTCAGGCTCGGCGTAGGACCGGTTATTCCGGCCCGCGCCGCCTAAATGCACGCCCCGGGACAGCGGCGCCCCCGCGCGGAACGGGCCTCGCCTTTGAAAATCTTCTTGATCTACCGCAAGGCCAAACGGCTCCGGCAACGTTATTTTTAAGGATGGAATCGAATATCGCCGCACAATTGTCGGAGATGAGGTAATATCGTTGCGACGACGTCGGCTCGGACGGCCTCGCAGCAAGTTCGAGGCGGCGCGATATGCGCCGCGACGATGTTGCGCGACGACGGTGTTGCGCGAGACTCTGTTGCGCGACCAGGATTCTTAGCTGAAGGTGAACGAACTCAATTTTGCGACCGCTGCGGCTCCCTCTGACGTACTCGTCAAAGCCTCCATCTATTTTCAACAACCGCACCCTCTGCGAGCCCGTCATGGCCAAAACCCTAGCCCAACCGCATGGTCTGCAAATGAGCGGAACCGCGCTCGACCTCACCGCTTCGGGCAGCGACGTCATCTTCGACAGCGTCCCGGACTATCTGCGGACCCATTATTGGTGGGCCTATATCGATCCCCGCGCCGTCAAATTCTTCGAGCGGCAGTGGCTGGTCAATCTGATCCTGTGGGGAAATTACGGCAAGCTGCGCGATGCAGCGCTTAAGCAACTCGGCGGCGCACTGCCGGGCTCAACCCTGCAAGTGGCCTGCGCCTATGGCGATCTCAGCAATCACCTGGCCGAACGCACCGCGGCCGGCGGCGGCAATCTCGACATCGTCGACGTGCTGCCCATCCAATTGCAGAACTTGCGCGACAAATTGCCAGCCGGCGCATCGGTCCGCTTGCTGCCGATGAATTCGGCGGTGCTGCACCTGCCGGACGGCAGTTACGATCGCGCATTGTTGTTCTTTCTTCTGCATGAGCAGCCGGCCAATGTTCGCCGGCAAACGCTGCGCGAGGTCTTCCGTGTCGTAAAGCCCGGCGGCAAGATCGTGATCGTCGATTTCGCCCAACCGCGCTGGTGGCACCCGCTGCGCTATCTGTGGCGCCCGGTGCTGGCCAAGCTGGAACCGTTCGCGCTCGATCTATGGCGCGACGTGATCGGGACGTGGATTCCGGCTGGCGATGCGACCGAGATAGAGTCGCAGGACTTTTTCGGCGGGTTTTACCGGATGACGACCTTCACGCGAAGGCAACACTTCTAACGTAAAAAATCACGGGGAGCTGAACTGAAACATGGTGCCGCAGCCGCGGCAGTACGCAAGGCGTTGCAATGTCGGTCTATCGTCTCGACAAATTGTTTTCGCCGCGTTCGGTGGCCGTGGTCGGAGCGAGCCCGCGCGAGAAATCGCCCGGCCATGCGGTTCTGAAAAATCTTCGCGGCGGCGGCTTTCAGGGCTCCATCCACCTCGTCAATCCGCAATATGACGAGATCGAAGGCATCCGCGCGGTAAAATCCTACGACGCACTCGCCGAAGCGCCCGACCTTGCCGTCATCGGCGTACCGCCGGCCGCCGTTCCGGCCGTCGTCGCCGCCGCTGCGGCCAAGGGCACGGCCGCAGCCATCATTCTCACCGCCGGCCTCGGACACGGTCCGGGCTCTTATGCAGACGAATGCGGAAAAATTGCCCGGACCCATGGCGTCCGTCTCGTCGGCCCCAATTGCCTCGGTGTCCTGGTTCCGCAAGCCAAGCTTAACGCGAGCTTCGCCGCGTCGATGCCGCGGCCGGGCGATCTCGCGCTGATCTCGCAGTCGGGCGCGATCGCCGCGGGCCTCGTCGAATGGGCGTCGATACGCGGCATCGGTTTCTCCGGCGTCGTCTCCATCGGCGACAGTATCGACGTCGACTTTGCCGATCTGCTCGATTTCTTCGCCATGGATCCGGCGACGCGCGCGATCCTGCTTTATATCGAGTCGATCAAAGACGCGCGCAAATTCATGTCGGCGGCGCGCGCCGCGGCACGCGGCAAGCCGGTGCTCGTCATCAAGACCGGCCGCCACGCCCAGGGCGCCAAAGCCGCGGCGACGCATACCGGCGCGCTCGCCGGTTCCGACGCGGTGTATGAAGCGGCGTTCCGCCGCGCCGGCCTGTTACGCGTGCTCGATCTCGATGAGCTTTTCGCCGCCGCCGAGACGATCGGCCATCGCACGACGGTCGTCGGCAAACGGCTCGCGGTCTTGACTAATGGCGGCGGCGTGGGCGTGCTGGCGGTCGATCGCCTGGCGGATTTCGGCGGCGAGCTCGCCGGCCTATCGCCGGCGACGATGCAGAAGCTCGACGCCGTGCTGCCGCCGATCTGGTCGCGCGCCAACCCGATCGATATCGCGGGCGACGCCGACGAGCAAAGATATGCGGTCGCGCTCGAACAATTGCTCGACGACGAGGCCAACGACGCCATCCTGGTCATGAATGTGCCGACCGCGTTGGCGTCGCCGATCGACGCCGCGAAGTCCGTGATCGCCGTGACCGAACAGCACCGCAAAAAACACTCCCCGGCAAAACCCGTTTTCGCGGTCTGGATCGGCGGCAATGGCCCCGCCGGCGAAGCCTTCGATGCCGCGCGGATTCCGAGCTACGCGACCGAATCCGATGCGGTCGCGGGCTTCATGCATCTCGTGCGCTATCGGGAATCGCGCGAGCTCCTGATGGCGACGCCGCCGAGCATGCCGGAAGATTTTGCGCCCGACACCGCCGCCGTGCGTCCGGTCATCGACGCGGCGTTGCGCGAACGGCGCCAGTGGCTCGATCCGGCCGAAATGACCACGATGTTTTCGGCCTACGGCATCCCGATCACGCCGGCCGTGCTGGCCCGCAACCCCGATGAAGCGGCCGCCGCCGCGCTCCCCCACCTCGCCGCCGGCAATTCGGTCGTCCTGAAGATTCTTTCACCCGACATTGTGCACAAATCCGAAGTCGGCGGCGTGCGGCTCAACCTCACCACCGAACGGGCGGTGCGCCAAGCCACCGAGGAGATTTTGAGCCAAGCCCGCGCCGCCAAGCCGGACGCGCGGATCTCGGGCGTCACCGTATTTCCGATGATCGTGCGCCCCAAAGCGCGCGAGCTCATTGTCGGCCTCGCCGACGATCCGACCTTCGGGCCCGTCATCGTGTTCGGCCAGGGCGGCACCGCGGTCGAAGTGATCAGCGACAAGTCACTGGCGCTGCCGCCGCTCGATCTGGCGCTGGCGCGCCGCCTCATCGCCCGCACTCGGGTGTCGCGCATCCTCAAGGCCTATCGCAATGTGCCGGCGGCCGACGAGCAGGCCATCGCGCTGCTCCTGGTCAAGCTCGCGCAGCTTGCGGCCGATTTCCCCGAAATCCGCGAAATCGATCTCAATCCGGTGCTCGCCGACGAGACCGGCGTCATCGCGGTCGATGCCCGCGTTTCGGTTGCCGCGGTCGAGCCGCATCGCCGCAACCCGTCGGGTCATCCGCGCTTTGCGATCCGCCCTTATCCGAAAGAATGGGAGCGTCGGCTTTGCTTGCAGGACGGCACGACGGTCTTCGTGCGCCCGGTGCGGCCGGAAGACGAGCCGCTCTTTGGGCCATTCTTCAGCCATGTGACGCAACAGGACTTACGGCTGCGCTTCTTCGCACCGGTCAAGGAATTCAGCCACATGTTCGTCGCGCGGCTGACGCAAATCGATTATGCGCGCGCCATGGCCTTCATCGCCCTCGATGAAGGAAGCGGCGAGATGCTCGGCGCCGTGCGCATTCATGCCGATGCCGAGTACCAGACCGGCGAATACGCGATCCTGGTCCGCTCCGATCTCAAGGGACAGGGCCTGGGCTGGCTGCTGATGGAACTGATGATCGAATATGCCCGCGCCGAGGGTTTGAGCTGCGTCCGCGGGCAGGTTCTGCAAGAGAACACCACGATGCTGCGGATGTGCCGCAATCTCGGCTTCGCGGTCACGACCGATATAGAAGACGCCTCGATCGCGGACGTGATCCTGCAACTTAATCTTTAAGGTCGTCGTCGGACAGGATGCGGACCGCGGTGCCGTCGAGATCGTCGTATTGGCCGCTCCTGAGCGTCCACAGGAAGCAGGCCAGGCCCGTCAGCCCGAGCAGAAGCGCCGTCGGCACCAGATAGATCAGGACGTTCATGGCCCGCCCTCGGCCGTTGCGCCGGCGACCGGTCCGATCGATTTGCCGGCCGGCTGTCGCGCACTTGCCGCCGCATTGGTAGCCGGTTCATCGAGGCGTTCGCGCGGCGTACCGAATCGCGCGCGGACCGCATTCAGCGTCACCAGCATCGAGGAACCCGACATCGCGAACGCGGCGAACAGCGGCGTGACCATTCCGGCCATGGCGAAAGGAACGGCGAGCGCATTGTAGATCACGGTGAGGGCTAGATTCTGCCGCATCAAGGCGCGGGCCCGCCGCGCCATTACGACGGCGCGCAGCACCGGCATCAGGTGCGCACCGAGGAAGAGCGCATCGGCATGCGCTTGCGTCAGATGCGCAGCCGTGATCGGCGACATCGACGCATGCGCCGCCGCCAGCGCCGGCGCGTCGTTCAATCCGTCGCCCACCATCAGGATGCGGCGGCCCTCCGCCTTCAAAAGCGCGATGGCGGCGATTTTCGCCGCCGGCGTCAAGCCGCCGAGCCATTCGCGGACACCAAGCTTGCGCGCCACCGGCTCGACCGCGGCCGGACGGTCGCCCGACAGGATAACGAGATCGAGACCACGCGCTTTCAGCGCTTGGGTCACCGCCACAGCGTCGGCGCGCAATTCCTGCCGGATCGGGATGCGGGCGGTGCGCCCGGCGAGCGAAAAGCCGATGAACGACGCTTCGCCGTCGCCCGCCAGCGCATCGCCATCCTCCATGCCGCAAAACTGTGCGCTGCCCAGGCGGCCTTCCTCGCCGTCGATCAAGGCACGCACGCCCTCGCCCGGCTTTTCGATCGCGCCGGGATACGGCACCCGCTCACGGGCCTGCCGCGCCAGCGCGACCGCCAGAGGATGACGGCTCGACAGAGCGAGCCGCGCCGCGTGTTCGAGGAGCGCGGGATCGATTGCCGCGGCATCCGCCGCCGGATCCGGCAAGGTCAGCGTGCCGGTCTTGTCGAAGACGACGGTGTCGGCTTCGGCGATCCGTTCGATGGCGTCGCCGCAATTGAGAATGACGCCGGCGCGGAACAGTTGTCCGGCCGCCACCACCTGCACGGCCGGAATGGCGAGCGCGAGCGCGCAGGGGCAGGTTATGATGAGAACCGCGATGGCCGCGACGATTGCGTCGTGGAACGAAGCGCCGGCGAATAGCCAGCCGATCGCGGTCAGCGCTGCCGCCGCATGCACGACCGGTGCATAGAGCCGCGCCGCGCGGTCGGCGAGCCGCACATTGCGCGACTTGGCTTCGGTCGCTTTCAGCAACAGCCGCTCGACCTCATCGACCAGCGTGCCGGTGCCGGCTGCGGTGATGACGACGGTGAGCGCGCCATTGCCGTTCATGCTGCCGGCATAGACCGTCGCACCCGCGCCGACGCCGCGCGGCAAGGTTTCGCCGGTCACCAGGCTGTCGTCGATCTCGGAGCTGCCGCTCAAGACGGTGCCGTCAACTGGAATGACTTCGCCCGGACGCACCAGCACACGCTCGCCCGGGCTGAGCGCGGAAGCGGGCACGCGAACCACTTCGCCCTTGGCGTCGAGCCGATCGGCGAATTCGGCTTTAAAGGATGCCAGATTGCCCGCGAACATCCTGGTCTTGCGCCGCATCGCCAGATCGAGATAGCGGCCGCACAGCAAAAAGAACAACAGCATGATTGCCGAATCGAAATAGGCATGCGCGGCATGCGTCGCCGTCTCATAAAGCGACAAGCCGAGCGCCAAGGTGACGCCGACCGAGATCGGCACGTCCATGTTGAGATTGCGCGCCCGCACGGCGCGCCAGGCGCTGACAAAGAACGGCCGGCCCGCATAGGCGGCGGCCGGCAGCGCGATCAGGGCCGACAGCCAGTGAAACAGGTCGCGCGTCTCTTGCGTCATGTCGGAGCCCGACCACACCGAGATCGACAGCAACATGACGTTCATCGCCGCAAAGCCGGCGACGGCGAGACAGCGCAGCAGCGCCTTGGCCTGGCGGCTGTCCTCGGCCTCGCTACGCGCCGGCGCGAACGGATGGGCGTGGTAGCCGATGCGCTCCAGCGCCCGGACGATGTCGGCCGCGCCGATCTCAGCCTCGCGCCAATCGACGGCAAGACGGCGTTGAGTGAAGTTGAGCCGGGCGTCAATGACGCCGGGGATTTTGCCGAGCCCGCCCTCGATCTTGCGAATGCAGCCGGCGCAGCCGACGCCCTCGACGGCGAGCGTCATATGCGCCGTGCCGGCCTCGTTCCGTTCGACAAAGGACGAAAGATCGAGCGTCTCAGCCATGATCGGCGCTCACTTCAGAACGATGCGGTTTTTCGACCGAAACAATTGTTCGCCTTGACGCGATAATTCGATGACGAGGTCCCATTGGCCGCGTTCGGCGTCGACGCTGCCGTGGAACCGGCCCGGCGCGTCTTCGGCGACCGCGACATCGCGATCGAGCCGGCGATCGGTCGGCCGCTCCAGCGCCGCGGACGCATCGAGACCGCGCAACGGCAGGCCTGCGGCATCGCGCGCGGTGACGTCGATGCGCGCGCCGTCCGGCGACGGCGTGACCTTGGCCTCGACGCGCCATTGCCGCGCGTCCTGCGCCTTCGCCATGGCGACCTCATGTTCGTACATGCGGCCGGCCTGGTAGGCGCTATCGGTGTCGACGCCGCTCAGCGTCGACAGCGCCTCGTGAACCATCACGCCGTTGACCGCAAAAACGACGCCGAAGAAGGCCACGAGCCAGAGCAAGACGATCCGCCCGGTCAGTGGCCTCGGCGTTTTGGCGTTTTCCAGTCCCGGTTCTCGATCGACATCGCTCATCGCCGGCGCTCCCTCACGGTCCCAGAAAATGATCGGCGGCGGTCGCCGTCGTACCGCCGTCGGTAGAGACGATTGTGAAAGTCAGCGGGACCGACGCCTGGGCGTCGAGCCGCTGATGCGTCGTCACCAGAATGCGTATGTCGCGCGTCTGATCGGGCCCGACCTCGATGATCGGATTGCCGCCCGAACTCGCCTCCTCGCCGATGGCTTCGATATCGGCATGCGCCAAGCCGGACACCGTCAAAATGAAGCTTCGCGACTCCAGATTCTTATTCAGGATATGGATGTTGTAGCCGTTGCGTACGGCCCCGTCCGAGAGTTGCACGAACAACGGATTGCGGTCGTGAATGACGTCGACGCCATCGGTGCGCCGTGTGACGAGCGTATAGGTCATCAGCGCCGCGATCGCGACGATGATTGCGGCATAGAGCACGGTACGCACGCGTACGATTTTGTAGACCGGTTGCAGTCCCTGTTGCCGGCGCTTGATGTTGATTTCGGTGTCGTAGGCGATGAGCCGCGTCGGCCGCCCGATCTTCGCCATCACCGCGTCGCAGGCGTCGATGCACAATCCGCACTGGACGCAGGCGAGGTCGGGACCGGTCCGGATATCGACGCCCGTCGGGCAAGCCGCCGCGCATTGCAGACAATCGATACAGTCGCCGGCCGGCTCGCCCTTGGCCTGCAGCGCCGCGGCCTTCTTCAGCGAGGTGCGCGGCTCGCCGCGATCGTACCGATAGGTGACGTTGAGAGCATATTCGTCGGTCAGCGCCGCCTGAATGCGCGGCCATGGGCACATATAGATGCAGACCTGCTCGCGCATCCAGCCGGCGAGCGCATAGGTCGTGAAGGTGAGCAAGCCGATGAACGCATAGGCGATGAAGGGAGCCTGAAACGTCGCCAGGTTCTTCACCAGCGTCGGCGCGTCGGCGAAATACAGAACCCAGGCGCCGCCGGTCCACCACGCGATCATCAGCCACCAGAAATGCTTCGACGCCGCGCGCGCCGCGCGTTCGAAGTCCCAGCCCTTGCGCTCGCGCTGCAGATGTTTGCGCCGGTCGCCTTCGATCCAGCGTTCGATGGCGATATAGAGGTCGGTCCACACCGTCTGCGGACAGAGATATCCGCACCATACCCGGCCCGCGACCGCGTTCATCAGGAACAGCAGCATCGCGGCGATGATGAGGAGGCCGGTCAGGTAATAGACTTCCTGCGGCCAGATCTCGATGAAGAAGAAGTAGAAGCGCCGGCCCGGGAAATCGATCAACACAGCCTGATGGGGCGCGTTCGGCCCGCGGTCCCAGCGCACGAAGGGCAGGAAATAGTAGATTGCCAGTCCGACGACGAGCAAAACCCATTTCAAGCGCCGGAACGTGCCGGTCACGTTCTCCGGATAGATTTTCTTGCGCGCCGCATAGAGCGGCTCGTCGTCGGGCTGTTGCGGTTCGTCGACGCGCGGTCCCGGCAGCGCCTGTTTTGCGTCCTCGACCAGATCGACAAGCGCCGGCCGCGGCGCGGCGGCGCCTTCAATCGCCAGTTCCGATCCGCAGCCGGGGCACATCCGTCACTCCCCGCCGCCAAACGTGTGGACGTAGACCGTCAGCGCCTTGATGGTGACCGGGTCGAGCTTCTTGCCCCAGGCCGGCATGACGCCGCCGTGACCATTCCAGATGCCGTCGATGATGGTGTTGGTGTCCGATCCGTAGAGCCAGATCTTGTCGGTCAAATTGGCCGAGCCGACCGCGCGCTGGCCCTTGCCGTCGGCGCCGTGACAGACCGCGCAATTGTCGGCGAAGATCTTTGCGCCAAGCTTAAGATCGGCGCCCGGTGTCGTCGACAGACCGGACAGTGAGCGGACATAATCGGCCACCGTCACGATGTCATCGCGCTTGAGCATGCCGTCGCGGCCGAAGGCCGGCATCGAGCCTTGATGGCCGTCATCGTCGCCGGAACGCGCGCCGTGGGTGATGGTTTGCGAGATCGCCTCGAGCGTGCCGCCCCATAGCCAATCGTCGTCGGTGAGGTTGGGATAGCCCTTGGCGCCGCCGCCGCCCGCGCCATGGCAGGGCGCGCAATTATCCGCGAAGGCGCGACCACCGAGCGCGCGGGCGAAATCGAGCAGTTCCGGCGTCGTTTCGATCTGCTGCAGCGGCGCCGCGGCGAGCTTCGCCATCATCGGGCCGCGCTGCACCTGCAGCGCGGCAACGTCGGTCGCAACCGCGGAGCGCGCGTGCCAATTGAGGGCGCCGCTCGTATACGACGACACCAGCGGCCAGGCCGGATAGACGATCCAATAGCCGACCGCCCAAATGATCGTCGCATAGAACAGCCACAGCCACCAGCGCGGCAGCGGCGTGTTCAATTCGTGGATGCCGTCCCATTCGTGACCGGTCGTCCCGACTGGGTTCTCCGGCGTGCCGTGCGGTTTGGTTCGGTCGTCCATATTCAGTCCTCCCGGAACGGGATACGCGCCGATTCGTCGAACTCTTTCTGGCGTGACGGCCACAGCGCGTAGACCAGCACCACGATGAAGATCGCGAAGAAATAGACGAGACCCCAGGTCTGGGCGAAATGCGCGAGGAAGGCGTAAGTCGGCGACACGTTCATCTCCTCAGCGGATATTGGCCTTGTCGTCATAGAGCTTGAAGTCGACCAGCGTACCCAGCATCTGCAAATAGGCGATCAGCGCATCGGCCTCGGTGACGCGGCCTGGATTGCCGCCGAAATTGCGCGCTTGCGCTTTCGGATAGCGGCGCGCCAGCGCGTCGGCGTCCGGCGCATCGGCGCTGGCTTGCGTCTTCACGTCGGCCTCGGCCTTGGCGATCATCTCGTCCGTATAAGGCACGCCGAGATCGGCCTGGACTTTCATATCCTCGCCGATATGCGAATAGTCGAGATCGGTGGTGAACAGCCACGGATAGGCCGGCATGATCGAGCTGGCGACGACCGCGCGCGGATTGTTCAAGTGATCGCGGTGCCAATCGTCGGAATATTTGCCGCCGACGCGCGCCAGGTCGGGACCGTTGCGCTTCGAGCCCCACTGGAACGGATGGTCGTATTGGCTTTCGGCGGCGAGCGAATAATGGCCGTAGCGCTCGACCTCGTCGCGCAGCGCCCGGATCATCTGCGAATGGCACAGATAACAGCCTTCGCTGACATAGATATTGCGGCCGGCGAGCTCGAGCGGCGTATAGGGCCGCATGCCGTCGGCGGTTTCGATCGTGCTCTTGAGGTAGAACAGCGGCACCACTTCGACGAGACCGCCAATTGCGATCACGATCAGAATGCCAATCAAGAGCAGGATCGAATTGCGTTCGATAATGCCGTGCTTTTGCCAGAGCGACGGCGAGGATGCTGCGGGATTTGCCATGGCGCGATCCTCCTACTCGGCCGGCACGAGGCTAGCGGACGCGGCCAACTGCTCGCGCGGCGGATAGATCGTCCGCCAGACGTTGAACGCCATGAGCAGCGCGCCGCTCAGGAACAGCCCGCCGCCAATCGCGCGAATGACATAGAACGGATGCATCGCCTCGACGGTCTCGATGAAGGAATACTCGAGAAAGCCGAGACCGGTGTAGGAGCGCCACATCAGCCCCTGCAGGATGCCCGACACCCACATCGACGTGACGTAGACGACGATGCCGATGGTCGCGATCCAGAAATGCCAGCTCACCAGGCGGAGCGAATAAAGCGGCCGGTTCCACAGCCACGGCACCAGACAATAGATCGCGCCGAACGAGATGAAGGCGACCCAGCCCAGCGCGCCGGAATGCACATGGCCGATGGTCCAGTCGGTGTAATGCGACAGCGAGTTCACCTCGCGGATCGCCATCACCGGGCCCTCGAAGGTGGACATGCCGTAGAACGCGACCGACAGCACCATCATGCGCAACACCGGATCGGTGCGCAGCTTGTCCCAGGCGCCGGACAGCGTCATCAGTCCGTTGATCATGCCGCCCCAGGACGGCATCCACAGCATGATCGAAAACGTCATGCCGAGCGTCTGCGTCCAGTCCGGCAGCGCGGTGTAATGGAGGTGATGGGGGCCGGCCCAGATATAGAGGAAGATCAGCGCCCAGAAATGAATGATCGACAGCCGGTAGCTGTAGACCGGGCGCCCGGCGCGCTTCGGAATGAAGTAATACATGATGCCGAGGAAGCCGGCGGTAAGGAAGAAGCCGACCGCATTATGGCCGTACCACCATTCCACCATGGCATCCTGCACGCCCGACCACACCACGTAGGACTTCGATGAGAACACCGATACCGGAACCGCGGCATTGTTGGTCACATGCAGCACCGCGATGGTGACGATGAAGGCGAGATAGAACCAGTTGGCGACATAGATGTGCGGCTCTTTGCGCCGCATGATGGTGCCGAGATAGATCAGCAGATAGACCACCCAGACCACGGTCAGCCACAGATCGGCATACCATTCCGGCTCGGCATATTCCTTGGATTGGGTGATACCCAGCAGATAACCGGAGCCGGCGATCAGGATGAAAAAATTGTAGCCGAGAATGACGAACCACGGCGCGAGGTCGCCGACAAGACGCGCGCGGCTGGTGCGCTGCACGACATAGAGCGACGTCGCCAACAGCACATTGCCGCCGAACGCGAAGATGACCGCCGACGTGTGCAGCGGCCGCAACCGGCCGAACGAGATGTAGGACAGGTCGAAATTCAGCGCCGGATAAGCGAGTTCGAGCGCAATCCACAGCCCGACCGTCATGCCGGCAATGCCCCAGAACACCGCCAGGATCGTCGCCAGTTTGACCGGCCCCATATTATAGTTCGGCTTGCCGTCGATTTCGAGCGGCACGGGCTCCGAGCCGTGCTCAAAAAAACGGTTGAAAATCGCGAACACCCCCGCCGCGCTCGCCGCGGCAAACAGATAGGCGTGGAACGCATAAGCGGGCGTGTAGGCCTTGGCGGCGACCACGATGGAGAAGAACGCAAGCGCGGTCAGCGCCGCGGCCAAGCCGCCTTCGCCGAGGGTCATGAATTTAGGTGCAGCGTGCGATGACGTCATTGCGCGACCTGTGCCGGATTAGACTCGGAAACCGCCAACACACCATGGCTGCGGACGGTTGACGTTGACCTAAGTCAAAGGCCGCTTCTGATTCACCTGGATTGAGCCGCGCTGTCGCGCTTATCGGATTAACCCGCGCCGTCGCGCTTATTGCTCGAGCGATTTCAGATAGCTGATCACATCGTTGACCTGGCCGGGGTCGAAGCGGAATTCCGGCATCGTCGGATGGCCGGTGATGATGCCTTCGGCAAGCGGCTCTTCCAGGTCCTCTACGGGATAATGCTCATGCAGGGTGCGAAACGCCGGCGCGATCTTCAGCGGGCTATTGCCGACCTTGCCCACCGCATGACATTGCGCGCAATCGGCGCGCAATAGAATGAGACCTCGTTGCGCGGCCGGCGAGAGCACTTGGGCGCTGTCCGCAGGCAAGTTTGTGATGGCCAGCATCGCCAAGAGCGAAGCTAAACCTATGGCTAGCTGCACGACATCCGCGCGCCTGGGCACGATCCCAAACATGACATCCTCGCTAAATCATTTCGCCGTAAGGCTACTCAACATGAAGCGCGGCGGCTGTTACGAAGCCGCTCGCTCCTTGGCTTCGTCTTCGACGGAAGGAAACGCCATGCCGGACATCGGCTCGACCCAGACGAGATGGTCGTGAACCCGTTCGACGCCGGGCACGTTTTCGGTCGCGACGATGAGCGCCTGACGTTCGCGTTCGTCGGTGATGACGCCCCACAGTTCCGCGACGCCGTTCTTGACCACGACATTGACGCGCGGCGCCCATTTCTCATTGCCGATCGCGGCCACGATATTGTCCCGGATCTTGGAATCGTCGCCGACCGGCGCCGCCGCGTCGCGGGCCAAGCTCGCCAGCGCATGCATCAAATTGGCGCGGCTGACGATGCCGACCATGCGGCCGCTCTGCATCACCGGCAGGCGCTTGACGTGATGGCGCTCCATGAGTTCGACGACGTCTTCGAGCGATTCGTCGAGCGTCGCGGTGACGGGATCCGGCGTCATGATCTCTTCGACCTTCTTGCCCGACTGCGAGACATATTCCTCGGCGAGCCGGCCCGGACCGACGATGAACTCGAGCCATCGCGGCCGGCGGCGTTGTGTGCCGAGTTCGCTGCGGCGGAGGAAATCGCCTTCCGTCACGATGCCGACGAGGTCGCCGTCGGCGTCGATCACCGGCAGCCCGCTGATGCGGTTCTGCAGCATCACGCGCGCGGCCCGCACGATCGGCTCGTTGGCTCGAACGGAAACAACGTTCCGGGTCATGACATCTTTGACTCGCATGATCTTACCCCTTTCGTGCCCGCTATTCTTTCTCGTCACCCGAGCGCGGCTTGATTTCAGCCGTTCAGCCGTCGCAGCGCCGGGCGGTTGCGCAATACGATGCGCCGCGACGACGGCACCTCGATCGTGGCGGCGCATTCCAACGAGGTCAGCGTTCGCGACACGGTCTCGATAGTCAGCCCGAGGTAATCGGCGATATCCTGCCGTGACATCGGCAGTTCGATGGAATCGACGCCGTAGGCGCGATCCGCCATCTCCAGGAGGAAGCTCGCGACCCGCTCTTGCGCACTCTTGATCAGGAGCATGATGCGGTCCTGCACCCGCACGAGTTCCCGCCCGGTAAGCGCGAACAGCTGACGGGCGATGGAGGCATCGCGGCCGGCCAGCGCGTTGAGCGCACTACGCTTGACCACCAGGATTTTTGTTTCACTGATCGCTTCCGCGGACAGCGAATGTTCATCGGCGAATTCGAGGCCGAAGATATCGCCGGGCATGTAGAAACCGCCGATCTGCCGGCGGCCGTCGGTGAGGATCTTGTAGGTGCGCACGCTGCCGCTCACGACCTTGTAAAGGTATTCGGCCGGTTCATTTTCGCCGAAAATCTCGGTATTGCGCGGATAGCCGATCACCGCACCCATCAGTTGCATCGCATGATCGAGCGCCTCGCCATCGATGGCGACGGGGGCTCGATTTGACTGGCGGATCGGCATCGCCGGCCGCCGGATGGCATCGCTGCGGATTGCGGTCTGTGTGTGCATGGCCCTTTACCTCCAGGAGCTTCGGGAGGTAGTGCTATGCTCGGGGCGACAGAGGGAAAATTCAGATATTGACCCTAAGGGTTTTCCCTTAGCCGGGAGGCCTCTCGTAAGCCACTGACCGGTCAGTATTTTCCTTTATTTCGTGCAGTGGCGGTCGACGGCATGGCGGCGTGGTCGATGGCTGACACAACGGCGACCGGAAAATCCTATTTGACGGCCGAATTGCCTCTGCCGGTGCGGCTGAGCCTGGTTTGGCGTTACGGCATCGCGATCGGGGCGATTGCAGCGGGATTTGCCGTCAGGCTCGCGCTCGAATCGGTGCTGCAAGGCAACGCCTCTTATCTGTTCTTCATGCCGGCGATTCTGATCGCCTCGGCAATCGGTGGCTGGGGACCTGGACTGCTGGCGACCGTTCTCGGCGTCGCGCTCGCCGCGTTTTTCGTCGAGGATTATCGCGCGCCAACGACGGCGGATGTGGTCAATGCGGTGACCTTCATTCTGGTCGGCGTCGGCGTGTCGTGGCGCGGCGCCATGTTGACCCGGTTCCGGGTCGCGGCTTCGGCGAATGCCGAACAGGCCTTCACCCGCGAGGCCCATCTGCAATCGATTCTCGACAGCATACCGGACGCCATGATCGTCATCGACGAGCACGGCGTCATGCAATCCTTCAGTTCGGCGGCCGAACGCCTGTTCGGCTTGAAGGCCGCGGACGTCGTCGGCAAGAACGTCAAGATGCTGATGCCTGCGCCGTATCGCGAGGGACACGACGCCTATATCGAACGCTACAAGCGCACCAATGAGCGGCGAATCATCGGCATCGGCCGGGTCGTGGTCGGGCGCCGCAGCGACGGCTCGACCTTCCCGATGGAACTCGCCGTCGGCGAGATGCACGTTCACAAGCAGCGCTTTTTCACCGGCTTCATTCGCGATCTGACGGAACGGCAGCAGACCGAAGCGAGGCTGCAGGAGCTGCAATCCGAGCTGGTCCACATGTCGCGGCTCACGGCCATGGGCGAAATGGCCTCGGCGCTGGCGCATGAGCTCAACCAGCCGCTTTCGGCCATCGCCAATTACATGAAAGGATCGCGCCGGCTGTTGCAGGATCGCACCGACGAAGGGACCGTGCTGTTGCGCGACGCCATGGACAAGGCGGCCGATCAGGCGCTGCGCGCCGGAGATATTATCCGCCGGCTGCGCGATTTCGTCGCCCGCGGCGAGAGCGAGCGCCGCGTCGAGGACGTCAAGAAACTGATCGAGGAAGCAAGCGCGCTCGCGCTCGTGGGCGCCAAGGACAGAGGTGTCCGCGTCAGCTTCACCTTCGCCCCGGGGCTCGATTTCGTGCTGGCCGACAAGGTGCAAGTTCAGCAGGTTCTGCTTAATCTGATGCGCAATGCCATCGAAGCCATGGAGGAGACCGATAAGCGCGAACTCACCATTTCGACGTCGCCGGCGCCCGACAATATGGTCGAGATCAGCGTCGCCGACAGCGGTGCCGGTATTGCCCCCGAGATCAGCGCTCAGCTGTTCCAGCCCTTCGTCACCACGAAACGGCATGGCATGGGCGTCGGCCTGTCGATTTCGCGCACCATCATCGAAGCGCATGGCGGCTCGATCACGCAGCAGCCTAATCCCGGAGGTGGAACGGTGTTTTCGCTTACCTTACCCGCCGTGACCAAGGACGAGGCCGGCGATGCCATCTGACGTGGGGATCGTGCATATCATCGACGACGATGAAGCGCTCCGTGAATCGCTGACATTCCTGCTCCGGTCGGCAAAACACGATGTGCGCAGTTACGCCTCGGCCAAAGCCTTTCTCGAGGCGCTGCCCGACGCGGGCTTCGGCTGCATCGTCACCGATGTGCGAATGCCCGGCATGAGCGGGATCGAACTGTTGCGGCGCCTTAAGGAACTCAACGTCGCGGTGCCGGTGATCGTCGTCACCGGCCATGGCGATGTGGCGCTCGCCGTCGAAGCGATGAAGATCGGCGCCGTGGATTTTCTGGAAAAGCCGTTCGACGACGAAGTGCTGATGGCGAGCGTCGAGGCAGCGCTGCGCCAGCAGGACGGCCAGGCCAGGCGCCAGAGCGAACGCGCCGAGGTCGAGAGCCGCGTGGCGGCATTGTCGCCGCGCGAACGTGACGTCTTGGGCGGGTTGGTGGCCGGCCGCGCCAACAAACAGATCGCCTTCGATCTCGGCATCAGCCCGCGCACGGTGGAAATCTACCGGGCCAATCTCATGAGCAAAATGCAGGCCGGAAGCCTGTCCGACCTCGTGCGGATGGCGCTGATCGTCGGGATACTCGGGTCCGAGTGACCGGCTCCGGGCAGCCGCGACGTCGACTGGACGCCGCCTGACCCGCCTTAGGGGTCGCTCCGTTCCATGTTTGAGCCATGTCAATGCGGCTTCGCTGATTTGCTGGCATTCAATGCAAACTTATACACAAAGCGAGGGTCGGCGCGCGATGACGCCGCAGTGTCAGCAAGCTCAATTGCCGGTGCCGCAGCCGGTCGTCGTCGTCGTCGACGACGATCCCGCGGTCTGCAATTCGCTGAAATTTTCGCTTGAACTCGAAGGCTTTGCGGTGCGCACCTATCGGAGCGGCACGCAGCTTCTCGACAGCGGCGAAATTCGCGACTGCGATTGCTTCGTCATCGATCAAAGAATGCCCGGCCTGACCGGGATGGATCTGATCGCAAAGCTGCGTCAGCACGATGTTTTGACCCCGGCCATCCTGATCCTCACCCATCCCAATGCCGCGCTGACCGCGCGGGCCAAGCTCGCCCAGATCGACATTGTCGAAAAGCCCTTGCTGGGCAATGCGCTGGTCGACCGCATCCGCGAAGCCTGCGGGCGCGGCCAAGCATAGCCCTCGCGCGCTTGATCGAAATCAATGCAATTTTGCGCCGGCGCGCGAGCGTATGATTCATGTACGAGCCCGCGGGACGTCATGTGCCCAATCTCGCATTGCTGTGGCCGGCCATCGCGGCGGCCTCGGCAAGCGAATTCGCGGCGAGTTTCGCCAAAGAGCTCACGCGGCTCGCGGTCGGAGACGAAGAAGCCCCAGCGCCGCCGCCGCCATGGGCCACGCCGCACCGGACGGCGCTTGAGCTGAAAACGCAACGGCTACAGGACTTTTCGACCGACGCGCATGGCATCCCTACCCTCCTCTGCGCGCCGCTCGCCTTGCATAGCGCGGCGGTCTGCGATCTAGCCGCCGGCCATAGTCTCGTTGCCGCGTTGCGCGAGGCCGGATTGACGCGGCTGTTCGTGGCCGACGGGCGTTCGGCGAGCGCCGACATGCGGTTTCTCGGCATCGACGATTATCTCGCCGATCTCAATGTCCTGGTCGACGAGATCGGCCCTCCGATCGATCTCATCGGGCTGTGCCAGGGCGGCTTCATGGCGCTGATCTACGCGGCGCGATTTCCCGCCAAGGTGCGCAAGCTGGTTCTGGCGGCGGCGCCGATCGACATCGCCGCAGCGCCCTCGGCGCTATCGTCGCTCGCCGAGGCGAGCCCGCTCGCGGTATTTCACGAGGTGGTGCGGCTCGGCAACGGCTTGGTGCCGGGACAAACGGCGTTGAAGTTCTGGGCGCCGGCAGCGGTCGAAGCGAAAGACATTCGGCAATTGCTGGAAGCCGAAGGCGCGATCGGATCGTCGGCGATGAACAACCTCGAAGCCGCATTCCGCACCTGGTACGCCTCGACCCTCGATCTGCCGGGAACCTTTTTTCTCGAAACCGTGGAGCGCGTCTACAAACGCAACGAACTCGCAAGCGGCCGTTTCGTCGCTCTCGGACAAACGATCGATCTCGCTAAACTGAAACTGCCGCTCTATCTCATCGCCGCGCGCGACGACGAATTGGTGGCGCCGCCGCAAGTGTTCGCGGCCGAGCGCTTAGTCGGCACCGCGCCGCAAGACATCCGCAAGGCAACCGCGCCCTGCCGGCATCTCGGGCTGTTCATGGGACGAAACGCCCTGCGCGACGTCTGGCCCGGCGTCGTGCATTGGCTCGTCGAGGTGCGATCCTCCGCCTCGGCAAGCGCACAGGAAAAAATTCCAGAACTGATCGGATAGAGGAACCGGCGCCAGCCATGCCGTACCGCACCAACGATGACCTGCCGGCCTCCGTGAGCGCGCATCTGCCGGCGCATGCGCAAGACATTTACCGTGCAGCGTTCAACCACGCCTACGCCGCCCATAGGGGCGATCTGCGCCAGGAAGAGGCCGCACATCGGATCGCCTGGGCCGCGGTAAAGCGAGGTTACGTCAAATACGGCGAGCGATGGGTCGCCCGCGACGGCGGCCGCGGGCTCAATCTTTAGGCACGCTTCTCACATGTCTGTGATCCATTCGCGCCGGCGAACTCGCGATCAACACGCGGCCATGTTTGACGCAGATCAAAGTGTTGCACCGTCCGCAGGAGCCTACTGCAGACAGTTCCCACCAACTTGGAGGATGTGTCATGGCCGAAGCCACCAAACTTCCCGTGAAGACTGAAAAGTCATCCACGCCTCCGACGCAGACTTTAAATCCCTTTGAGAGCTTGCGTCGGGAAATCGACCGCTTGTTCGACGATGTCGGCGGCGGCGTCTGGCGTTCGCCCTTTCGCAGCTCTGTGTTCGACGCCGTTCCGTTCTGGGGCCGTCAGGCGACGGCGCCGGCTGTGGATTTTACCGACAATGAAAAAGCCTACGAAATCACAGCGGAACTGCCCGGCATCGACGAGAAGAACGTCGAGGTGAAAGTCGCCAACGGCGTTTTGACGATCAAGGGCGAGAAGCACGAAGAAAAGGAAGAGAAGAAGAAAGACTATTACCTCCGGGAGCGGAATTTCGGCTCCTTCGAGCGCGCTTTTCAACTGCCCGACGGCGTCGACGGCGACAAAATCGAGGCCAACTTCAAGAAGGGCGTTCTGACCGTAACGCTGCCGAAAAAGCCGGAGGCGCAAAAGGCCGGCAAGACGATCGACGTCAAAGCGGCGTAACGCCTTTACACGAAAAGACCGATGGGGCGCCGGGTGACCGGCGTTCCTTCGGAGCATCGTCCCGCTCAAATTGCCCCGTTCACAGTGGCCCGCGAGCTGCAGTCGCAGCCGGCGATGATTGTCGCTCACTCGACGAAAACTCTCGCAAGCGAGCGGGGCCCCACCTCCGCAATTTCCCTTAGGGCCGAGACCTGAATTTTTTAGGCCGTGACTTCGGCTTATCAGATGCGGGCTTATCAGCTGTGGCGGGGCATTAAACTAGGCCTGATATGGAACAAGACAGCAAAATAACGCGTGCGGCATGGCCGATTGCCGATGAAATTCACCCGCCTCCGGCGCCGCAGGAGTTCGATCTCGGGCCGGCGCGAAGCGGTGCCGGCCTGCCGGTTCCGATCGCGAAGCCGCGGGCGGCAAGCCGATGGTGGCTGCGGATCGTCGTGGCCTTGGCGCTCATCGCCGGCGGCGCCGGCGGCGGATATTATTGGTGGCACCACCTTCAGGGGCAATTGCCCGCCGGCATCGCGCTCGGCAACGGCCGGCTCGAGGCCGACGAGATCGATATCGACACCAAATATGCCGGCCGCATCGCCGAAATCATGGCCGACGAAGGCGATCTGGTGAAGGCCGGCCAGGTCGTCGCCCGCATGGACACCCAGGATCTCGCCGCTTCGTTGAAAAAATCGCAGGCCCAGGTCAGCGAAGCGCAGCGCGCCGTCGACGAAGCCAACGCCAATGTCGCGCAGCAGAATAGCCTGTTGCTGTTGGCGCAGCAGGAACTGGATCGCGCGGCTGCCCTCGTGCAGAAAGGTTTCCAGACCAAGGAAGTGCTCGACCAGCGTCAGCAGCAATTGGACGGCGCCATCGCGGCGCTGCACGCTGCCCAGGCCCGGGTGACCGAATTCGAGCACGCGCTCGACGCGGCGACCCACGACGTCGAGCTTTATGGCGTGCAGATCGCCGACAATACGCTGGTCGCCCCGCGCATCGGCCGCATCGAATACCGCATCGCCAATATCGGCGAGGTGCTTCCCGCCGGCGGCAAAGTCTTCGCCATGCTCGACACCTCCGATGTCTACATGGACGTCTATCTGCCGACCGAGGCCGCGGGCAAAGTAAAATTCGGCGCCGACGCCCGTATCGTGCTCGATGCCTATCCGACGATCGCCATCCCGGCCAAAGTGTCGTTCATCGCGGCCCAGGCGCAGTTCACGCCGAAGACCGTGGAGACGCAGAGCGAGCGCGACAAGCTGATGTTCCGCATCCGTGTCCGCATCGATCCCGAGCGCTTGCGTACGCGCGCCGAGGCGGTGCGCAGCGGCTTGCCGGGCGTCGCCTATATCCTGACCAATGCCGACACCGCCTGGCCGCCCGCCCTGCGAGGACCGGTGACGCCATGATCGCGGTATCCAGGCCGGTCGCGCGCCTGGACAATGTCACGCAGCGCTACGGGCGCGTAGCGGCGCTCGACGCGGTGAGCGTCGCGCTGCCCACCGGATGCATGGCCGGCCTGATCGGGCCGGACGGTGTCGGCAAGTCGACGCTGCTCGGCATCGTCGCCGGCGCCCGCCAGGTTCAATCGGGCTACGCCGAGGTGCTCGGCGGCGACATCGGCGACAGCGCGCACCGCACGGCGATCTGCGCGCGTATCGCCTACATGCCGCAGGGCCTCGGCCGCAACCTTTATCCCGATCTCAGCGTCGCCGAGAACATCCAATTCTTCGGCCGTTTGTTCGGACAGTCGCGCGCCGAGCGGCAATGGCGGATCGGCGAGCTCCTCGACAGCACCGGATTGAAACCCTTCGCCGACCGGCCGGCGAAGAAATTATCGGGCGGCATGCGGCAGAAGCTTGGGCTGTGCTGCTCGCTCATCCACGACCCCGATCTGCTGATCCTCGACGAGCCTACCACCGGCGTCGACCCGCTGTCGCGGCGCCAGTTCTGGGAATTGATCGATCGCATCCGCGCGCGTCGCCCCGGCATGAGCGTCGTCGTCGCCACCGCCTATATGGAAGAGGCCGAACGGTTCGACAGTCTGATCGCGATGAATGCCGGGCGGATTCTGGCCAGCGGTTCGCCGGCCGAACTCAAGGCCCAGGCCGGCGTGACGACCGTCGAGGACGCCTTCATCGCGCTCTTGCCGTCGGAACTCCGCACCGGACACCACAAACTCGACATTCCGCCGCGGCGCTTCGGCGACGGCGAGCCGGTCATCACCGCGCGCGAATTGACCTGCCGCTTCGGCAATTTCACCGCGGTCGATCGCGTCAGCTTCACCATCGAGCGTGGCGAGATTTTTGGTTTCGTCGGCTCGAACGGTTGCGGCAAGACCACGACCATGAAGATGCTGACCGGCCTGTTGCCGCCGAGCGAAGGCGAAGCGCTGCTGTTCGGCCGCCCGCTCGATGCCCATGACATCGCGGCGCGGCTTCGCGTCGGTTACATGTCGCAATCCTTTTCGCTCTACACCGAGCTCACGGTGCGGCAAAATCTCGATCTGCACGCGCGGCTGTTCCACCTCCCGGCCGACAAAGCGAAGGCGCGCATCGACGAACTGACTCGGCAATTCGGCCTCGGCGATTATCTCGATCAGCGCGCTTCGGATCTGCCGCTCGGCATTCGCCAGCGGCTGTCGCTTGCGGTGGCCGTCGTGCACGAGCCGGAGATGCTGATCCTCGACGAGCCGACCTCCGGCGTCGATCCGCTGGCACGCGACCGGTTCTGGGAACTCTTGATCGACCTGTCGCGCAACCACGGCGTCACCATCTTCGTCTCGACCCATTTCATGAACGAGGCCGAGCGCTGCGATCGGATCTCGCTGATGGACTCCGGCCGGGTGCTGGCCACCGATACGCCCGCCAACCTGGTCAAAGCGCGCGGCGTCGCCACACTGGAAGACGCATTCATCGCCTATCTCGAAGACGCGACGGGCGGGCACCAGCCGGCGGTGATCGATCTTATGCCGTCCGCCACCGATCGCGCGGCGCCACCGCCGCCGCCCCAGCGCTCCTTCAGCCCGCAGCGGCTATTCGCCTACGCGATCCGCGAGACCATCGAACTCCTCCGCGATCCAATCAGGCTCACCTTCGCGCTGTTCGGCACGGCGTTCCTGATGCTGGTGTTCGGCTTCGGCATTTCGACCGACGTCAACAACCTGACCTTCGCGGTGCTCGACCACGACCAAAGCCACGAAAGCCGCGCCTATCTGGAGGAACTCAGAGGATCGCGCTACTTCGTGGAACAGCCGCCGCTCGCCGATTACGCCGATCTCGAAAAACGCCTGCAAAGCGGCGCGATCGATGCCGCGGTCGAACTGCCGCCCGGCTTCGGCCGCGACATCGAACGCGGCCGTCCGGCCTGGGTCGGCGCCTGGATCGACGGCGCCATGCCGTTCCGGGCGCAGACGATCCGCGGCTATCTGCAGGCGATGCATCAGCTTTATCTCAGCGATCCGGCGGTAAAGACCGCAACCACTGCGCCGCGCCCGCTCGCCGATATCGAGATAAGGTTCAAATACAATCAGGATTTCGAAAGCGTCTACGCCATGGTGCCGGCGACCATGTCGCTTCTGCTCGCGCTGTTTCCGGCCATTTTGATGGCACTCGCCATCGTGCGCGAGAAGGAACTCGGCTCGATCACCAATCTCTATGTCACCCCGGTGACCCGGCTCGAATTCCTGATCGGCAAGCAACTGCCTTATATCGGGGTAGCGATGGCGAATTTCGCCTTGATGTTCCTGATGGCGCTTTTCGTGTTCCAGATCCCGCTCAAGGGCAGTTTCATAGCGCTCCTTCTCGGCGTCTTGCTCTATGTCACGACAACGACAGCCTACGGCATGATGATTTCCGCCTTCACCCGCACCCAGATCGCGGCCCTGTTCGGCACCGCGATATTGACCGTGCTGCCGGCGACGCAATTCTCCGGCATGATGGTGCCGGTCTCGGCGCTGTCCGGAACGGCGCGGATCATGGGATCGGCGTTTCCAATGACCTATTTCGTGCCGATCAGCGTCGGTACCTTCACCAAGGGATTGGGATTCGCCGATCTTGGCAGAAATCTCGCCGCGCTCGGCATCTTCATTCCGATTTTGACGCTGATAAGCCTTTTGCTGCTGCGCAAGCAGGAGCGTTAGAGCATGATCCCAAAAAGTGGAGACCGGTTTTTGGAAAAGTTCACGCTCAAAACGAAAAATTTGGACCATGATCCAATTCAGTTGAATTCGATCATGGTCTAGGAGAGCGGACGATGCGAAGCTTGGCGAATATCTTCTGGCTCGGCACCAAGGAGTTGCGCAGCTTCATGCGCGATTTCGTGCTGCTCGGCCTTGTTATTTACTCGTTTTCGCTTGCCATCATCGCGCAATCGCAAAGCAATTCGCAGGAACTGCACAACGCCTCGATCGCCTATGTGGACGAAGACAATTCGGTCTTGTCGCGGCGCATCGTTCACGCCTTCCTGCCGCCGTATTTCCAAACCCCTCAGCCGGTCGCCGAGCGCGATATCGTGCCGCTGATGAATGCCGGCAAATACACTTTCGTCATGGATATCCCGCCGCATTTCGAGCGCGATGTGCTGGGCGGCCGCGGGCCGGGGCTTCAGATCAACGTCGACGCCACCGCAATGGTCCAGGCCGGTCTCGGCTCGGACTATATGCAACAAATCATCAGCACCGAGCTCCAGGACTACCTGTCGCATGCCGAAGGCGCGCCCTTGGCGCCGGCCAATCTCGCGCTGCGTATCGCCTTCAATCCCAATGTCACCACGGCCTGGTTCACGAGCGTCATGGGCATCATCAATAATGTCACCATGCTCGCCATCATTCTCGCCGGGGCCGCAATCGTGCGCGAGCGCGAGCACGGCACCATGGACCACCTCCTGGTCATGCCGGTGACGCCGTTCGAAATCGCGATGTCCAAGGTTTGGGCGAACAGTCTCGTCATCACGGTCGCGGCGGGGTTGTCGCTCTATGTCGTGGTTCGCACCATCCTCGGAGTACCGATCGCCGGATCGATCCCGCTCTTCATGTTCGGAGTGATGATCTATCTGTTCTTCGCCTGCGCCATCGGCATCTTCATCGGCACTGTGGCGCGTTCGATGCCGCAGCTCGGTCTATTGTTCATGCTGGTGTTCCTGCCGATGAACATGCTGTCGGGCAGCAATACGCCGCTTGAAAGCATGCCGCCGTGGCTCGCCACCGTGATGCAGGCCTCGCCGTCGACACACTTCGTGTCGTTTGCGCAATCGATCCTTTATCGCGGCGCCGGCCTCGATGTGGTCTGGCCGCAGTTTGCGCTGGTGGCGGCAATCGGCGGCTTGTTCTTCTTCGCCGCCGTGCTGCGCTTTCGCTCCAGCACGGCACAGGCCAGCTAGAACGTGATCCCGAAAAGCGGAGGCCGGTTTTCGAATAAGATCATGCTCGAACAAATAACCAGGATCAGTCGATCCGCAGCCGCGCGAACACCAAAAGCTTTATCGAATCCATCGCCAAGGTGAAAACCAGCGTCGTGCCCGCGAGCATAGCGATGACCGCGACCGGCAACGCCTCCATCACCACGCCGGCCGCCGCCAGAGAACCGACCAGGATAACGTCGCAGGCCGATGCCAGAACCATGATGGTCGCGGGACGCGAATGCCACAGCCGGCCGCGCTCGCGCAACACGTAGATATTGCCCTGCCCGGCGAAGACCAGCATGACGAAGGTCAGCGTCTGCATCTGGCCCGGGCTCAGGCCGATGAGCCGCCAGCACAGGCCGAGGATCGTTACCAGATAGAGCAGGCGGAAGCTGCCGAGCGGTATCGCGGCGAGCATGAGATTGCGCACGCGCCAGGCGTTGGGATAGGCCGAGGGCCGAGCGCGGTCCGCCGCCCGCGACATCGTCACGAAATCGTTGGTGAGCATCGAGAGCGCCTGCAGCAACGGCGTCAGCACGGCGTGACCGGTGATGACCAGGCCGACACCGAGCACGATCAGCGTGACGCTTTTGTTGACCAGGATCATCAACGTATAGGTCAACACCCGCTGGAAAGCGGACCGGCCTTCCTTGATGCAGGCGACGATGCCGCCGAGGCCCGGTTCGGTGAGCACGACGCCGGCCGCCGACTTGGCCACATCGGTTGCTGTCGACACCGCGATGCCCATTTGGGCTTGCCGCAGCGCCGGCGCGTCATTGGCGCCGTCGCCGCACATGCCGACGGCGTGGCCCTGGTGCTGAAAGGCTTTCACCAGCCGAAACTTCTGTTCCGGCAACACGCCGGCATAGACGGCGAAATCGTCGGGGCCCACACTGTCGGGAATATCGCCGGGCGGACAGACCGGTCCTTCCAGCCCGATCGCATGCGCCACGGCGGCGGCGGTCGCCGCCGCGTCGCCGCTGACCATGACGGAACGCACGCCGAGCGAGCGCAACTCGTTCAATAATTCCGCCGAATCCGGCCGCGGCGGATCGGCAAAGGCGATGAAGCCGATCAGTTCCAAAGCGCCGTTCGGACCGGCCGCCACCGCAAGGGTTCGATAGCCGGCACTGGTGAGCGCTTCGAGCGCTGACGCGGCCGTAGCGTCGATCGGCGCAACACTGCTCACGACCGCCGGTGCGCCTTTGACGATGCGAATGTCGCGATCCCGGTCGACGGCCGTGGCCTCGGCCATTTTGGTCGCCGGATCGAATGGCGCGAAATGGGTGACGACGCGCGGCGCGCGCCCGCCATTGCCGCTTCGGTCGAGCATTTTGCGAATGGCGGCATCGATCGGATCGAGACCGTCCGCGGAGCTCGCGAGCGCCGCAAAGCCGAGAACGTCGGCTTCGGCATAGCCCGGCCTCGTCGGACGGATGGTCCCTACCGTCAACTCGTTGAGCGTCAGCGTGCCGGTCTTGTCACAGCAGAGCACGTCAATCGTGGCGGCCTCGTGCAAGGCCGACAGGCGCGTGAGCAGTACGCCTTTCATTGCCAAGGCCTTGGCGCCTAGGGCCGCCGCCAAGGTGAATGTCGCGGCGAGCGCCACCGGCACGGCTGACAGCAAGGCCGTCAGGACCAGGAGGGCTATTTGCTCGACACTGACATGGATAAAAAGCGCATAACCGACGATCCCTACGACGATGACGAAATTGAGCGCGGTCAGATTACGCACGACGGCGAGCACCGCCTTCTGCTCGGCGCTCTCGACATGGGCGATACTGACCAGTTCCGCGGTGCGGCCGAAATAAGTCCGGGTTCCGGTGGCTGCGACCTTGCCAATCGCCTCACCGCGTCGAACCAGACCCCCGGCATAAGCGGTTTGCCCGGTCTCGATCTCAACCGGAACCGACTCGCCGGTCAGCATCGACTGATCCACCAATAATAGGCCGTCGACGAGTGTCACGTCGGCTGGAACAACATCTCCCAGCGAGATCTTCACGATATCGCCGGGGACCAGTACCGCAGCCGCCGTATCGACCCAGATGCCGTCGCGCTTGACCCGCGTCTTCAGCGACAGCCGTTGTTTGAGCAGCGCCAGAGCGGCCTCCGCGCGGCTCTCCTGAACCGCGCCCAGGATCACGTTGAGGATGAGCAGCGCCGCAATCAGCGCTGCCGTGAGCCACTGCCCGAGCACAAGCTGCAGCGCGATCGTTGCCTCGAGCATCCATGGCACCGGCGCCCAGAAATGGCGCGCCATTCGAACCACAGGATGAACGTGCTTTTCAACGACGGCGTTCGGCCCGAATTGCCGGAGCCGCCGCTCCGCCTCGGCGCCAGTCAGGCCGCCGGACTGATTGAGTTCTGCGGCGTCGGTGGATTTGTTGAACACGACGTTTGCGCCGGACGTATCGGTGAGTTTATCCGCCGCCATCTTATCAGCGATCGGCGATAATTCAGATTGACCGCCGGACCGCCGATGGCACCGGGCAAGGGCAGCAACGACCCATCCCGCGGCGAATCAGCTCTGCAGCACGTTTGTGCCGGGGGCGTCGCCGAGGACCGGATAGCCGAATTGCGGCGCACCCATCGCCTGCAGGATCGTCGCCGGAGCGGAGTGCGCGCCGAGCCACGCGGCCCATTCCGGCCACCATGAGCCTTCCTTGCGCTGCGCCTCGATCAAGAAACGGTCGGGATCGAGATAGCGATCGCCAACCTTCTTGACGGCGACCCGGTAGCCGCGCCCGGGATGACCGGGTTCCGACACGATCCCGGCATTGTGGCCGCCGGCCGTCAGCACATAAGTGACTTCGGTGTCGGTCTGCAGATTGATCTTGTAGGTCGAGCGCCATGGCGCCACGTGGTCCCACTCGGTGCCGACCGCGAATACCGGCACGCGCACGTCGCTGAGCGCGATCGGCTTGCCGCCGACCATGAAGTGGCCTTCGGCAAGATCATTGCCGAGAAAAAGCTCGCGCAAATATTGCGAATGCATGCGGTACGGCAGCCGCGTCGTATCGGCGTTCCAGGCCATCAGGTCCGTCATAGGCTCACGTTCGCCGAGCAGATAATCGTGGACCATGCGCGACCAGACGAGATCGTTCGACCGCAGCATCTGGAATGCACCCGCCATCTGCCGGCTGTCGAGAAAGCCCTGCGCCCACATCTGGTCCTCGAGGAAAGCGAGCTGGCTCTCGTCCATGAACAGCATCAGCTCGCCGGCCTCGGTGAAGTCGGTCTGCGCCGCGAACACGGTCTTGGTGGCGAGCCGATCGTCGCCGTCGCGGGCCATCGCCGCGGCCGCGATCGATAGCAGCGTACCGCCGAGGCAGTAGCCGGCCGCGTGCACTTTTTGGTTCGGGGCGATAGCGCCGACGGCGTCGAGCGCCGCCATCACGCCCTGCGCGCGATAATCGTCCAGGCTGAGATCGCGATCTTCCGGACCGGGATTCTTCCAGGAGATCATGAACACCGTGAAGCCCTGCTCGGTCAGATATTTCACCAGCGAATTATGCGGCGAAAGATCGAGGATGTAATATTTCATGATCCAGGCCGGCACGATCAATACCGGCTCGGGCCGCACCGCCGCCGTGGCCGGAGCGTATTGAATGAGCTCGATCAGGTTGTTGCGAAAGACCACCTTGCCGGGCGTCACGGCGACATCGCGACCGACAATGAAATGCTCGCTGCCGAGAGGCTTTTCATGGCGCGCCGCGCGCTCCCAATCGGCGAGAAAATTCTGCCAGCCGCGCAGCAGATTGAGGCCGCCATGCTCGACCGTGTGGCGAAGGATTTCCGGATTGGTCAGCGGGAAGTTCGACGGCGCGACCATGTCGAGGATCTGTCGCGCCGTGAACTCGACGATATCCTCGTGCCGTTTGGCGACGCCGGTTATGCCGGTCGTGGCGTGGTGCCACCATTGCTCCTGCAGCAGAAAACCTTGCGCCATGAAATTGAACGGCCACTTCTGCCAATCCGCGGCGGTGAAGCGATGATCCTGCGCCAAAGGCTCGATACAGGGTGGCGTGGCTGCCCCTTCGGTCGCATAGCGGCGCGCGTAATCTTCAAAGCGCAATGCCTTGCGCACCGCCTTGTCGGCAAGCTGCAGGCCCTTGCCCGGCGCGACGGCAAGATGGATCGCCCAATCGGCGTAAGCCTGGAGCAGCGCCGCCGGCGACAAACCGCCGGTGAAACGCGCAATCCCGGCATGCAGCGACCGATCGGTGAAGTCGCCGAACGACGTCAGCAATGCCGAATCGCCGCCGTTCGTCGCCGCTACGGTGGATAGATGCGAGACCCCGCGGCCCGATGCCGGCGGATTGAGCGGGACGAATTGGCCCGCGCTCACGGTTTCAGCCGCCCCATGCTCCGCCACAACCGCATTCTTTTCCATTGTCATTTTTCCACGCGCTGTACCGGCGACCCGACCCTACCACCGAAGCGTCGGCCCGCGCCTGAGTAAACATTTGGCAGGCGCCGAGTTCCTTGATCAAGGTCAATCGGCCGGTCGGTCACACGCGCGTAATCAACCGGGTCTTTTCTGCGCCAAGTTGGAGCGCAAGGCTAAAACCCCATGCCGACGCTTCGATGACAGCATTTAATGCCCGCAACAGGAGGCCGTCATGAAAGCCGCCGACATTATGGTTCGCGACGTCATCACGGTAAGTCCCGATGAGGAGGTCAGCGAGGCGATCAAGCTTTTGACCGACTACGACATCAGCGCGCTGCCGGTGATCGACGATGACGGCAAGCTCGTCGGCGTGCTCAGCGAGGCCGATCTGTTGCACCGCGCCGAAATCGGCACCGAAAAGCGGCATTCGCTGTGGCTCGAAGCGGTGATGCCGGCGTCCAAGCTCGCCGAAGAATTCGCCAAGTCGCACGGCCGCCGTGTCGAAGAGATCATGACGACCGACCTCGTCACCGCCACCGAAGACACCTCGCTGAGCGAGATCGCGACGCTGCTCGAACGGCATCGTATCAAGCGCATCCCGATCGTGGCGGACGGCGAACTCGTCGGCATTGTCAGCCGCTCGAACCTGATTCAGGCGCTGGCATCGCTGCAGATGCAGGCCGGCGATGACGAGCCGGTATCGGATCGCAAAATCCGCCTCGATCTCCTCGACCGCCTTGGCGACCAGACCTGGACCGATTTTGGCGAACGCAACATCATCGTCCACGATGGCGTCGTGCATCTGTGGGGCATGGTCGCTACGGCGGCCGAGCACAAGGCGCTGTTGGCGCTCGCCGAAGAAGTGCCCGGCGTCGTCAGCATCTCCGATGAGATGATTCCGGGCTATTGAACGGCGCCGTTACAAAGAAGCGCGCTACAGAAATACGCCGCCGCTCGCTGGCCGATGCCGTGACGGCATGCGGCCGTAATTGACATAGCTCAAAGCATTATTCGCCCGGCAGGCTAGCGTGTGCCGGTCGCAAGGCATCGCTGCCGCATCCGGCCGATCCTCGCCGCTGATAAAACAGGTGGGAAACGGCCGATGTTCCAAGTGCGCTTCCATGGCCGAGGAGGACAAGGCGTCGTCACCGCAGCCGAAATGCTGTCGGTCGCGGCGTTCCTCGAAGGCCGGCACGCACAGGCCTTCCCGAGCTTCGGTTCCGAGCGCATGGGCGCGCCGGTGGTTTCGTTCTGCCGCATCGACGACAAGGAAATCCGGCTACGCGAGCCGATCCTGGAACCCGACGCGCTGATTGTGCAGGATCCGACGCTGTTTAAGGTCGTCGATGTCTGCCAAGGCCTGAAACCCTCCGGCTATTTGCTAGTCAACAGCAATCGAAGTTTAAGCGAATTGCACCTCGATGCCGTTGTCGGCCGATTGCCTGTCGGGCACGCGCTTGCTGTTCCGGCATCCGAATTGGCGCTGCAGCATGTCGGCCGGCCGTTGCCCAATGCGGCGCTGCTTGGCGCTTTCGCGCATCTCACCGGCATTGTTGGCTTGAAGTCGATCAATGCGGCGATCGCCGAAGCCTTTGCCAGAAAAATCGCCGACGCGAATATTGCCGCCGCGACCGCGGCCTACAACGTCGTTGCCGGCGCCGCGGCAGCGGCCTGAGAGGTCATCCGCATGCTCAAGCAGATCGAAGGTTCGCGCGCGATGGCCGAGGCGATCGGGCTGTGCCGGCCCGAAGTGATCTGCGCCTACCCGATCACGCCGCAGACCCACATCGTCGAGGGCCTCGGCGAGATGGTGCGGACCGGCGACATCGCCAATTGTGAATTCATCAATGTCGAGTCGGAATTCGCCGCGCTGTCGGTTGCGATCGGCGCGTCGGCCGCCGGCGCGCGCGCCTATACGGCAACCGCGAGCCAGGGCCTGCTCTACATGGCCGAAGCGGTCTATAACGCGGCCGGCCTCGGCCTGCCGATCGTGATGACGCTCGGCAACCGCGCCATCGGCGCGCCGATCAATATCTGGAACGATCACTCCGACGCGATGGCGGTGTGCGATTCCGGCTGGATGCAGCTGTTCGCCGAGACCAACCAGGAAGCCGCCGACCTGCACATCCAGGCTTTCCGCTTGGCCGAAGAACTGTCGATGCCGGTGATGGTCTGCGTCGACGGCTTTATCCTCACCCACGCGGTCGAGCGCGTCGACGTTCCCGAACAGGCCGACGTCGATGCCTATCTGCCGCCCTACGAGCCGGTGCAGGTGCTCGATCCGCGCGATCCGGTTTCGATCGGCGCCATGGTCGGGCCCGAGGCCTTCACCGAAGTGCGTTATCTGCAGCATTACAAGCAGACGCTGGCGCTTCGCCTCATCCCCGAATTCGCCGCTGAGTTCAAAGCGCGGTTCGGCCGCGACAGCGGCGGCCTGCTGCGATCCTATCGCAGCGGGGATGCCGACCTCGTCGTCGTCGCCATGGGCTCGGTGAACGGCACCATCAAGGACACCATCGACGAGATGCGCGCCGACGGCGTGAAGATCGGTTTGGTGACGCTCGTCTCGTTCCGCCCGTTCCCGACCGCGGCGCTGCGCGACGAACTGATGCGGGCGCGCCATGTCGTCGTCATCGAAAAGAGCCTTGCGGTCGGCATGGGCGGCCCGCTCGCCAATAATGTCGATCTCGCCTTGAGGAATGTTCGGGGCGCGCCGCAGGTGCATTCGGTCATCGCCGGGCTCGGCGGCCGGCCGATCACGCGCGCCGCGCTGCATCGGGTCCTGCGCCAAGTTCTGGCGCAGCCATGGGAAGGTTCGCACTTTCTCGATCTCAACGAGGCGATCATCGCCAAGGAACTGCATCACGTGCGCAAGGTGCGGCGTTCCGGACCTACCGCCGAAAATCTGCTGCGTCGTCTCGGCGAAGCCGCCGAGCATTCGGTCGTGTGAGGAGGCCCATCATGAGCGAACACACGACACTCTTGGACGCGACGCAGAAGCTTCGCTTCTATCAGAAAGGCACCTTCACGGTCGGCAACCGGCTGGTATCCGAGCAACAGCGCGCGGTGCAGGCCTCGATCAATCGCGCCAATGCGCTGACCTGCGGGCACCGCGCCTGCCAAGGCTGCGGTGAAGCCCTCGGCGCGCGCTATGCCATCGATGCCGCGATGCGGGCGACCAACGGCAATCTGATCGCCGCCAATGCCACCGGCTGTCTCGAAGTCTTCACCACGCCCTACCCCGAAACGTCATGGCAGACGCCGTGGCTGCACTCGCTGTTCGGTAACGCCGCCGCGGTCGCGACCGGGATCGCCGCCGCGATGCGGGCCAAGGGCCGCCCGGAAGTGCGCGCCATCGCCCAAGGCGGCGACGGCGGCACCACCGATATCGGCTTCGGCTGCCTCTCCGGCATGTTCGAGCGCAACGACGACGTTCTTTATATTTGCTACGACAACGAAGCCTATATGAACACCGGCGTGCAGCGCTCGTCGGCGACGCCGCCGGCGGCGCGCACCGCGACGACGCCGGCCATGGGCGCGGAGCCCGGCAACGTCTTCGGCACCGGCAAGAGCGTGCCCAAGATCGCGGTTGCTCACGGCATTCCTTATGTCGCGACCGCAACCGTCGCTGACCTCCATGATCTCGAGCGCAAAGTCACCAAAGCAATGGGCATTCACGGCGCGCGCTATCTGCACATCCACGTGCCCTGCCCGCTGGGCTGGGGATCGGCCTCGCAAGACACCATCCGCCTGACGCGGCTCGCGGTCGAATGCGGACTATTTCCCCTGTTCGAGGCCGAGCACGGCGTCATTACCGGCAGCCAAAAAATCCGCCGGCCGGTGCCGGTCGACGATTATCTGAAACCGCAGCGGCGCTTCGCGCATCTGTTTACGAGTGAACAAGGCAAGAAGCGGATCGCCATGGTGCAGGCTGTGGCCGATCGCAACATCGCCGACTATCACCTGATCGACGGCGAAGGAGACGCGTGATGGAGCATCCTTTCGCCATCAGCCTCGACGTCGGGACGAGCCTCGCCAATCAGACCGGGTCGTGGCGCACGTCCCGTCCGGTCTATGTCGATCGCCTGCCGCCCTGCAACAATGCCTGTCCGGCCGGCGAGAATATTCAGAGCTGGCTCTATCATGCCGAATCCGGCGATTACGAAACCGCCTGGCGCGCCTTGACCGCGGACAATCCGATGCCGGCGGTGATGGGCCGGGTTTGCTATCACCCCTGCGAAACCGCGTGCAATCGCGCCCAGATCGACGAAGCCGTCGGCATCAATTCGGTCGAGCGCTTCCTCGGCGACATCGCGATCAAGAACGGCTGGCGCCTCGCGCCGCCACCGGCCGAAAGCGGCAAGCGCGTGCTCGTCGTCGGCGCCGGTCCTTCAGGCCTCTCGGCGGCCTATCACTTGCGCCGGCTCGGTCACGCCGTGGAAATTCAAGAGGCCGGACCTTTCGCCGGCGGCATGATGCGCTTCGGCATCCCGAAATATCGTCTGCCGCGCGATGTCCTCGATGCCGAAATCAATCGCATCATCGACCTCGGCGTCGCTCTCAAGCTCAACGCCAAGGTCGACCGCATCGTCGACAGCATGCAGGCCGGTCGGTTCGACGCCGCCTTCCTCGCCGTCGGCGCCCATATCGGCAAGCGTTCCTTTATTCCGGCGGGCTCGGCCGCAAAAATTCTCGACGCCGTTTCGCTGTTGCGTTCGATGGAGGGCGCGGATCAGCCGCTGCTCGGCCGCCGCGTCGTCGTCTATGGCGGCGGCAATACCGCGATCGACGCCGCTCGTACCGCCAAGCGCCTCGGCGCCACCGAAGCGATCATCGTCTACCGCCGCACCCGCGACCGCATGCCGGCGCACGACTTCGAGGTCGAGGAGGCCTTGCAGGAAGGCATCATGATGAAATGGCTCTCGACCATCAAGCGAATGGACGAGGGCGTGCTGACCGTCGAGAAGATGCAACTCGACGACAAAGGCTTTCCGCAGCCGACCGGTGAATTCGAGACGCTCGCCGCCGACTCGCTGGTGCTCGCGCTCGGCCAGGATGTCGACTTGGCGCTGCTCGACGGCGTGCCCGGCTTGCAGATCAAGGACGGCACCGTGCAGGTCGGCGCCAATATGATGACCGGCTATGCCGGCATTTTCGCCGGCGGCGACATGGTGCCCTCCGAACGCACCGTCACGGTCGCGGTCGGCCACGGCAAGAAAGCCGCACGCCACATCGACGCTTGGCTGCGCGGCAAGGCCCACGCGCCGGAGCACAAGCATGAGCTCGCGAGCATCGACAAGCTCAATACCTGGTACTACGCCGACGCGCCGAAGACGGTGCGGCCGATGCTTGAGATCGCGCGCCGGCAAAGCACCTTCGAAGAGGTGCAAGGCGGCCTCGACGAGACCAACGCGCTTTACGAGGCGCGCCGCTGTCTGTCCTGCGGCAATTGCTTCGAATGCGACAATTGCTACGGCGTCTGTCCGGACAATGCGGTGATCAAGCTCGGTCCGGGCAATCGCTTCAAGTTCAACTACGACTACTGCAAGGGCTGCGGCGTCTGCGCCGAGGAATGTCCCTGCGGCGCCATCGCCATGGTGCCGGAGGAGATCTGAGCCGGGCACGCTCCGCGATTGCACGGTGGAATTGATTTAGGTCAATGCATGCGGTCGAAACATTCCGCGTCTGTGTTGCGAGAAATGCAGGAGAGTTCGATGCAAGACAAATCTGCTCGCTCTACCTCAAACGACGACCTCCTCGACGACCGGGCCGCCATGCTCGGCCTTGCGCTTGGCGTCCTCCGCGGCGGCGGCGAGCCGGTCGAAGCCATCAAGCGGCGCTGCCGGCGTTGCGAATTCGCCGAAGCGTGCGAACTCGACTTGAGGCGCGATCCAAACGATCCCGCTTGGGAAACTTATTGTCCGAATACGGCGGCGCTTATCGCGCTCGCCGAAAGCTCAGGCGGTTCCTAGCGAAGGGCTTCACCCGCAGCAATGCAATGACTCAGAATAAGGGATTGGGACAACATTACTCCTAAGAACACTTCATTGAACGCCAAGGTGTTCGAGGAGGGACTCCCAAACCCGTATTGGCCACGGCGCCGGGTCGGCCGTCGAGCAAGGTTGCATCGCTGCGGATAGCGGCTTGCTCAGGACACACCACCAGCCTCGCAAGGAGTGGGTGTCCGCACAAAGGGGGGAATGATGTTTACCCAAATCGTCGATCCGGTCGGCAATCTCGGCCTGACTTGTCTCGTTGCTCTGATCCCGGTCGTCTTTCTGCTCACGCTGCTGGCGGTGTTCCGCGTCTCGGCTTGGCTCGCGGTGCTGCTGGGATCGGTCCTCACCTTCATCCTTGCGGCCTGGGTCTGGAAAATGCCCCTCGATACCGGGCTCCAGGCCTATGTTTATGGTTCCGCGACCGGCGTCTGGAACGTCGACTGGATCACCTTCTGGGGCCTGGTGTTGTTCAACACGCTGGGCGCCACCGGCGTGTTCGAAAACTTCCGGCGCTGGCTTATTTCCCGCGGCACTCTCGATGTCCGGGTCCAGACCATGCTGTTTGCCTGGGCGTTCGGGGCGCTGCTCGAGGGTCTCGTCGGCTTCGGCTATCCCTGGGCGGTCGTGGCCCCGATCCTCATCTCGCTGGGCCTAACCGACCTCGACGCGATCCGCGTTGCGGCAATAGCCAACAACGCACCGGTTTCCTACGGCGCGCTCGGCGCGCCGATCATCGCGATCGCGGCAGTGACCGGTTATCCTTTGCTGGCGCTGTCGGGTTCGGTCGGCACCGTCGTCGCCGTGCTGGCGCTGTTGCCGCCATGGGTGCTGATTTACCTCGTGTCCGGCAAGGAAGGCTTCAAGGACGGCTGGCCACTCGCCGTCGTCGGATCGCTCGGTTACATCCTCGGACAGTGGCCGACGGCGGTCTATTTCGGACCCTACCTGCCCGACGTCACCGGCTCGATCGTCTGCTTCTGCGCATTGCTGCTGTTGCTGAAGTTCTGGCAGCCGACCCGCATCCTCGCTTATGGCGGCAAGCCCGTCGCAGCGGAGAAGCTCGCCGAGCAGGCTCGCGATCATGGACTAAGCACCGGCGACTTGCTGCTGGCATGGATGCCGTTTGTCGTGCTCGTCATCGTAGTCGGACTGTGGACCGGCCCGTGGTCGAGCCTGCCTGCGGTCGGCTGGTATTTCGTCCAGGTGCAGGCGCTGGCGCCGGAAACCAAGGCCACCATCTCGGCGGCGTTCAAGTTTGCCCCGTGGGTCGGCGGCAGCGCGATCCTGGCGGCATGGCTGGTGGTCTGCGTGCTTCTCGGCCTTGCCGGCAAGCTCAAGACCGGGGATATCGGCGCGATCTTCGCCAAGACCTTCCACCAGATGTGGGGGGCGCTGTTGGTCGGCGTCTTCATCTTCGGCCTTGCCTTCGTGTTCAACTATTCGGGCATGGCCTCGTCGCTCGCCAAGGGCTTCTCCTATCTGGGCGCCTGGTTCATCGTGTTGGCACCGATCCTGGGCTTCATCGGCGTGGCCTTGTCCGGGTCGAACACGTCGACCAACGCCATGTTCGGCAAGTTCCAGGCCCTGGTCGGCGTCCAGCTCGGCTTCCCGCCGCTCTTGCTGCCGACGCTGAACTCGGTCGGTGCCGAGATCGGCAAGCCGATCGCGCCGCAAACCGCCAGCGTCGGCGTCTCGACCAGCAAATTCGTGCGTAACGAAGGCGAGGTTATCCGGCACAATTTCGGCTGGACCCTGGTGCTGCTGGTGTACCTCATCGTGATCGGCGTCGGCTTCTACTGGGTCAATCCGGCGATCATCAACTTGCATTAGGCACAAAGGCTTGCGGGGCCGTCATCAAGACGGCCTCGCTCTTTGTTGCGCGCCCAGCGATCGGCGGCGGCCGCGGCAAGTCGAACGGCGAAGAGGGAGGTGCCGAATGCGCGTCGGGTTGTTCATACCCTGTTACGTCGACGCCTTCTTTCCCGAAGTTGGCATCGCGACCCTGGAAATGCTCGAACGCTGCGGCGCCGAGGTGTCGTATCCGCTCGATCAGACCTGCTGCGGCCAGCCGATGGCGAACTCCGGCTGCCAGGACGACGCCGCGCCGGCCGAGGCACTCTTCGTCGAGAATTTCAAGGACTTCGACTATATCGTCACGCCGTCGGGCAGTTGTACGCATCATGTGCGGTCGCATTTCGACGCCATCCCGCAAACCGCCGAGGTCAAGAAAGTCCGCGGCAGCATCTATGACTTCGTCGAATTTCTTCATGACGTGCTCAAGGTCGGCGAATTTCCCTGGGCCGAGTTCCCGCACAAGGTCGGGCTGCACAATACCTGCACGAGCTTGCGGGCGCTGCGCACCGCGTCGGCTTCCGAAATCGCCGAGCCGCCCTTCTCGAAACCGCTCGATCTGTTGCGCAAGGTCAAGGGCATCGAATTCGTGACGCCCGAGCGGCCCGACGAATGCTGCGGCTTCGGCGGCACCTTCTCGGTGTTCGAGGAGCCGGTCTCCGCCAAGATGGGCTACGACAAGGTCCACGATCACCGCAATGCCGGCGCGGAATATATCGTCTCGGCCGATATGTCCTGCCTGATGCACCAGAAGGGCTGCGCCGAGCGGCTCGGCCTCGATATCAAATTCATTCACATCGCGCAGATCCTCAATGGAGCCCGCGAATGAGGCGGCTCGATCACGCCGAAGCGGCGTCCCGCTTCATCGCCGACGAAAAGCACGAGGCGTTCCACGACGCGCGGCTGTGGGATCTGCGCAAGAAGCGCGACCGGGAGGCGCATGGCATCCCGGAATGGGAAGAGCTGCGCCGGCTGGCCTCGGAGATCAAGGAACACACACTCGCGCATCTCGCCGATTATCTCGAGGAATTCGAGAGAAACGCCGTCAAGAACGGCGTCACGGTGCATTGGGCGCGCGACGCCGCCGAACACAATCAGATCGTTTTCGACATCCTCTCGGCCAAAGCCGCCAAGACGCTGGTCAAGAGCAAGTCGATGCTGACCGAGGAATGCGACATGCGGCCGTTCCTGGAACGGCGCGGCATCGAGGTGATCGAAACCGATCTCGGCGAGCGCATCCAGCAGCTCGATGACGAGCCGCCGAGCCATATCGTCGTGCCGGCGGTGCATAAATTGCGCGGCGACGTCGCGACGGTGTTCGCCCGCACGCTCGGCACCGAAGCCGGCAATGAGGACGTCAATTACCTCGCCGAAAGCCAGCGCCGCACCACGCGGCCTTATTTCCTGCGCGCCGAGGCCGGCATGACGGGCGCCAATTTCGCCATCGCGGAGACCGGCGGCTTTGTCGTCTGCACCAACGAGGGCAATGCCGATCTGAGCGCGAGCCTGCCGAAATTGCATATCGCCTCCATCGGCATCGAAAAGCTGATCCCCCGGGTCGAGCATCTCGGTGTCTTCATCAGGCTGTTGTCGCGCAGCGCGCTCGGTTCGCCGATCACCCAATACACCTCGCACTTCCGAACGCCGCGCGCCGGAGCGGAGCTGCACATTGTCCTCGTCGACAATGGGCGCTCGGCGCGGCTCGGCATGGCCGACTTCTGGTATTCGCTCAAGTGCATCCGCTGCGGCGCCTGCATGAACACCTGTCCGGTCTATCGCCGCAGCGGCGGCTTGAGCTACGGCGCCACCTATTCGGGCCCGATCGGCGTCATCATCGATCCGACCTTCGATATCCGCAAATACAGCAACCTGCCCTTTGCTTCGACGCTGAACGGCAGTTGCACCAGCGTCTGCCCGGTCAAGATCGACATTCACGATCAGATCTACAAATGGCGGCGCGTCATCGCCGAACGCAATCAGCTGCCCTTCGTCAAAAAGGCGACCATGAAGGCCGCCGGCAGGCTGTTCGGCAACCCAAAACTCTACCGAGCGGCGCTCTCCGCCACCGGCACGGCAATCGAGGATCTGCCGCGCTTTGCCATCTACAACTGGTTTAACCCCTGGGGCCGTCAGCGCGAGGTGCCGCAGCCGCCGCGAAAAACCTTCCGGCAATGGTACATCGAGAACAGGACCAAGCGATGAGCGCGAGCCGCGACATGATCCTCGCCGCGGTTCGCGCCAACGCGCCGCGGCCCGCCATACCGATGCCGCAGGTGCCGACCTTCGATCACGACTCGCCCGCCTTGCTCGATCGCTTTCGGTCCGGCTTCGAACTGCTCGGCGGCACATTCGTCGATTACGTGCCCGGCAGCGATCTCAATGCAATGATCGCCGAACGTTTCCCGCGCGCCAAGGTCATTTGCTCCGCGGTCCCCGAAGTTACCGGAAACAGAAATCTTCGCGACGTCAAAGAGCCGGCCGAGCTTGACGATGTCGACGTCGCCGTGGTGCGGCCGGCCTTCGCGGTCGCCGAAACCGGATCGATCTGGCTGAGCGAGACCGAGCTTGGCGTCAATGCGCTCGGCTATCTGGCGCAGCACCTCGTCGCTCTGCTCGATCCGGCCGATATCGTCGCGAACCTGCATCACGCCTATCGCGATCCGCGCTTTCCGACGGCGGGCTATGCCGTGCTGATGACCGGCCCGTCGGCGACCGCGGATATTGAAGGCGTGCTGATTCGCGGCGCGCAGGGCATCCGCAGCCTCACGCTGCTGCCGGTGCCTCGGGCACCCTAAACGGCTCGCGGCAACGGACCGAATGCCGGCGGCGGAATTCGGCGATTGGACGCCGCTTCGTAGGCCGACGCGATCGTCAGCAGAACATCTTCTTTCCCCGGCTCGGCGCGGAACACCAGCGAGAACGGCAATCCCGGTTCCGGAATCGTCGTCGGCACATCTGACGACACCGGGACATAGCGTTTGCCGTCGGCGCTCAAGGCAAAGACCGGGTCGTAGACCGTCGTGACATAGCCCGCCGGGATCAGCACCTCGGTCAATCCCGCATTCGGGCCGTAGAAAGTCTCCGGCCGCAGATTGCCCGGCAGCCCCGGCTGATAGGCGCCGCCGATCTTGCCCGGCGGAAACGGCGTGTGCAGCCGCACCAGCGCATCGAGGCGGTTTTCCAGGATCACCATCATATCGACGCGGCGCAGCAATTCGCGCAGCATGATGCGCTCATTGACGCCCTGCCGCGCGTCGAGCGGATTGCGCAGGTCGCGTACATCTTCCCAATTCTGAAAGGCCGCGCGCTGGTCGTCGCCCCAGAATTTCGAGCGCGCGTTCAGCGCCGCGAAATCGGTGAGCGTTTCGGTGAAACCGCGCGCCGCCCAGTCGGCCGCGCGCCGCGTCAGATATTGCGGAATGTGGAAACGGAACGCCATCGCCAATTCCTGATTCTGGATGGTGGCGATATCGAGATTGGCGGGCGGCGCGACCCGCCCCTCGGCGAGCGCGACGCAATAATCGATCGGCCGCATGGTGCCGCCGCCGAACAACTTTCCGGGCATGAATTCGGTGCGCTCGATCGCTGCGGCGAAGTCCTTGAACACCGGCTCGCCGTCGGCGCCGAGCCGGAACAATAATTCGGGCATGAAGACCGGCACCAGGCGGGCGAGCGCGCGCCGGAAGTCCACCGTCATGGCTTCGAGATCGGGATCGCGCCGCCACAGCGGATCGGAAGATTCCACCAGCGTCGCGCCGAGCGCGCCGCCCAGCACCGTCTTGATTTCGCTGGCCGCCGCCGCGCAGATCGGCGCTTCGGTCTTCGAGCCTCGCGGATAGACCATCGACTCGCGAATGACGCCGATGCGCATGCCGGCCAGCGCGCCGGCAGCCCCGCTCGCCCGCGCATGCACCGCATAACTAGGCAGCACCGAGGAGCGCGGCACGGTGGTGAACGGATCGCGCGGATCGTAATAGCTCGTGTCCGGATCTTTGAGCGCGTCGAGCACTTTTGCGCAATCGGCGATCTTGCGGCAATGGATGCCACTGCGGTCGCAATAAATGTCGGCGCCGATGGCGCCACCGTCGAAGCCGAGCATCGCCTTGTGCGGCAGGAGGAGCGCCACCGCATTGTGATTGGACGGACCGCGGCACGAGGCGCGAGTTTCCTCGCCGAGGCTCGCCATCACCAGGTTCGTGCTCACCGACAGTGCCGAGCCCGAGCTCGAACCGAGCGAGGCCGAGCGCGTGGTGTCGTAAGGATTGGAGGGATTGCCGGCCCAAGTGCTGCGCTGATAGCCGAGCGTCGAGGGCAGAACTTGCTCGGGCTTGTGCGCGCCGCCGGGATCGCCGGCGCGGCCGTTATATTCGGTATTGACGGCCTTGGCGAAAATGATCGCGCCTTTGTTGCGCAGTTGCTCGACGAGGACGTGATCGCGCGCCGGGAAATCGATGTCGTAGGCGGCGTCGCCGCCGCCGGTCGAGCGCATATCCTTGGTGTCGAACGGATCCTTGAACGAGAACACGACGCCGTACATCGGCATCTTGTCGAGATTGGGATTGCGGCCATACAGCGCGTCGAGCTCCGCCGCGCGCTCCAGCGCATCCGGCTGCCGGCGAAAGAATTCGCAGACCGGCGGCGCGCCGGGCGGCAGCGCACCAAGCGACGGATGCTTGTCGAATTCGCCGCGGCAGGTCACCGACCGCTCGCCGCGAATATTCAGCGTGCCGAGCGCATTGACCTGTCCGGCGTTCGCAATGCCGACGATCATGCCGAATTGTTGCTGCACGGCAGGATCGGACGCCGTCGGCTCCATGCGTCCATATTCGAGCGGCGGGCCTTGATATTTGTCGAGGTCCGGCAAAACCTCGTCGGCCTTGACGGTTGCGGTCGGAAATTTCAGCGGCGCGCCGCCACGTACCGCGCCGGTCGCTGCCACAACCGGCGCGCCGTTCGCGGTGACCAGCATGCTGGCGACGCCGTTGAAGCGGCGCACGCGCGCGAGATAATGCTCGACGATCGACACGCAGCTTGCCTTGCCGGCGCGGATCGCGGCATGCAATTCGTCGATGGTCGCTTCTTCCAGGCGAAATTCGGCACGGCCCGCACTGCCGCCGTCGCTGTCCGATTGCTTCGCCGGCTGATCCAGCATGCGCGCGAGTCCCATCAATTCACTGGGCGGAGATCTTCTGCACGATCGGCGCCCAAGTCTGTTGTTCCTTGTTGACGAAAGCGAGGACTTGCTCGGGGGTCATGGCGCGCGGATAATTGCCGAGACGGGCAAGCTTGGTCTTGAAATCCGGGTCGCTGACCACCTTGCTCATATCGGCGCTGACTTTATTGATTATCGGAGCCGGTGTGCCGACCGGTGCCACGAGGATCTGCCATCCGGCTGCGGTGAAGCCCGGAATCGTCTCCGCAACCGTCGGCAGATCGGGAAACTCCGGCAGCCGCTCCGATGAACCGACCGCGATCAGTTTGACCTGGCCGGCTTTGACCGCGCCGACGATCCCGGAATAACCCTCGATGATCATCGAGACGCGGCCGTCGGCAACGTCGCCGATCGCGGTGGCCGGCCCATGCGTATAAGGAACCGAGACCAGTTTGATATTGCCCTGCTGCTGCAGGAGTTCGCCGGTCAGATGCGTCAGCCGGCCGACGCCGGTCTGCGCGATGGTGATCTTGCCCGGCTCTTTCTTGGCGAGCGCCAAGAATTGCGGCAGCGTGGTTATGCCGAGCGCGGGGGAAACGGCGAAGAACATCGGTTGCAAGGCCGAGAATCCGATCGGCAGGAAGTCGCGCGGCAGCTTGACCGGGAGATTCGGCGCGACCGTCGGCAGCGCGACAAATGTCGATAGCGTCGGATGGTACAGCGTATAGCCGTCGGCAGGGGCCTCGGAGGCGGCCCGCGCACCGACGCTGCCATTGGCGCCGGGGTGGTTCACGACGATGACCTGCTGTCCCCAGATCTTGCCAAGTCCCTCAGCGACAAAGCGGGCGACGACGTCTGGAGCCGAGCCGGCCGCGGCGTCAGAGATGATCGTCACCGGCTTGTCCGGATAATTGCCGTCGGCCAAAGCGACGGAGGCCGCCGCTGCCGATAGTGTCAGGAGACAAACAATACCGAAGCGGTACAGCAGTCGCGTCATTTTGCTCCCCCCGATGTCACCCGGCCGTCCAGGCCTGTTGCGCGACGACCTAGCGACAATTGACAACAACCGTCAATCGGACGCCGGGACGCAGCCGGGCGCGGCGGCTGCCCTCAATGCGTGCAGGGGCGGCCAGTTCGAAGTCATTGCGGCTTATCGGATGGGCGGCAGCCTCGGCCCAAGCGCGCATGACGTCGGCTTGCCCGGAATCGGATAATCTTGTATTGTTAGTCGCCTAACTTAAATTTGGCCGCCGCAACCGGGAAAGGTGCTCCTCATGTCCACGTCGACCAACGCCGTCAGGCTCGTTTCAGAATCGGCTATGCCGAGCGATGTGCGCGTCTCGCAACTTCAGCCGGCGATCGGCTCGGTCATTTCCGGATTCAGGTTCGACGGACGGCCGCTGAGCGACGCCTTCCGCTCCGCGCTCCGCGATCTCCTGCACAATCGCGGCTTGGTGATCTTCGAGCCCGGCACGGTGACGGCCGAGAATTTTACGGCCTTCGCCGGCTTCTTGGGCGAGTTCTTCCACTATGCGGGCCCGCACACGCCGCGCGCGCCGGAAAATCCCGACGCGACGATGATCGACTCTCTCAAAGATAAGAATCTTCGCAATCACATCTGGCATGCGGACGGCGGCTTTCGTCCCGACGCCCCGGCATTCACGGCGCTGTTTGCGCAGCAACTGCCCGACTCCGGCGGCGATACGATTTTCAGCAACACCGCTTGGGTCTATGAGCAGCTCGATCCGCTGTTCGCGGCCTATCTTGAATCGCTCACCGTCATTCAGTCGGCCGATGCGACCGGGCATATCACCGACCGTTATCTCGACGCCGAGGAAGCCAAGCAGGCGCGGCTGCGCATGCCTCCGTTCGAAATGCCGCTGGTCCGCGTTCATCCCGCGACCGGCCGGAAGTGGATCGCGGTCAACGAATCCTACGTGGCCTATATCAAGGGCGTCAGCCGGGTGACGAGCCAGAATCTTCTCGGCATTCTGTTCGACATGATCAAGTCGCCGGAAGCGACCGCTCGGTATTCTTGGACCCGCGGCGCCCTCGCGATCTGGGACAATCGCGTCGTCCAGCATAAGGGCATCAAGGATTACGGCGGTGGCCGCCGTATTCTCTATCGCGCGACGATGACCGCCTAAGGGTCGCTCGTGCACGACGTCCGTTCAAAAACGCTGATCGCGGCCGGCGAGCTCGCTCGGCTGTTGGACGACAAAACGCCCGTCATTCTGCTCGACGTTCTCGACGAAGCGGGCGCGGCGCCGGACGACAGGCCGAAACTACCGGGCGCTTTGTCGGTTAGTTTGGCGACGGATTTTTCCGCCAAACCCACGCCGGCTGCCGGGCGTCGGCCGTTGCCAGAAATCGCCGAATTGCAAATCAAAGCCCGCGCCTGGGGCATCCGCAGCGACAGCCTCGTCGTCGCCTATGATAATGCCAGCGGCGCGCAGGCGGCGCGCGCCTGGTGGACGCTGCGGTGGGCGGGGTTGACCAATGTTCGTTTGCTGGACGGCGGCTATGGCGCCTGGATTGCCGCTGGCCGTCCTGCATCAAATCATCACGTCACGCGCGCTGCCGCCGCGGGCGACGTCGTTCTGACGGCGGGTCATATGCCGACGATCGAAGCCGACGAGGCTGCGGCGCTAGCGAAGCAATCCAAATTGCTCGATGCGCGGCCACGCGCGGCCTATGTGGGCGATCCCGCCAAGCCGGGCACCGGCCATATTCCCGGAGCCATTCATGCGCCCGCCGGCGACAATATTGCCGATGGAAAATTCCGATCAAATGACGATTTGCACGCGCGCCTTTGTTCCCTCGGCGCAGACGGGTCGGGTAACATCGCCGTCTATTGCGGCAGCGGCAATGCGGCAGCGCATGCGGTCGCGGCCATGAGTGCGGCGGGGCTCAAGCCTGCGCTCTATGTCGGTTCGTGGTCGGCCTGGAGCGCCGATCCATCTAGTCCGGTGGCGACGGGTACGGAGCCGGGATGACGGCGGCCTAGCCGGAACAGCATTGGCGCTCCCTACGGGAATCGAACCCGTGTTTCAGCCTTGAGAGGGCCGCGTCCTAGACCGCTAGACGAAGGGAGCCGCGCTCCGAAATAGCCACAAGGCCACGGCCATGCAAGCGCCGCGACTCCGCCAGGTCCGAGGATCGACGCCGCCGAAGCATGCAATAACGCCGGCCGGATCGTGCTATGATGGACTATTCCCAGCCGCGGAAGCCTGGGACCGACAAGCGGTCGATTGCGCAGGAGCCTAGGCCATCTCGCCCGATAGCCGCTCGCCAGCTCTGTTCACCGGACCGACTTCCGCGGAATTGCGGTCATGACGCGGCTTTGGCGGGCTTTGATCTGCGCGATGGCGGTGCTTGCGCTGGCGGCCTGTTTGGCCCGCGCCGATGTCGGCTTCGATCGGCCGGGCGGCGACTACGATAAATTCATCGTCAAATCCGGCGATCCGGCCGAATGCGCGGCCCGTTGCGAGCGCGAGGCGCGCTGCCACGCCTGGGCCTTCTCCTATCCGCGGACCGAGCAGGTCCAGGCGATCTGCTGGCTGAAGAAGACCGTGCCGGCACGAGTGAAGAGCCCCTGTTGCGTCTCCGGCGTGCGCGGCGCCGGCGTCAACGAGCCGATCTCGAAAGACGCCGAAGTCGGCATCGACCGCAGCGGCGGCGATTACCGCAATTTTGAAACCGCGCCCGACGATTCCGGCGCGGCTTGCGCGAAAACCTGCAAGGACGAGCAGCGCTGCCGCGCCTGGACCTATATGCGGCCGGGCTATCAAAATGCCGCCGCACATTGCTTTCTGAAGGGCAAAATCCCGCTGCCGCGGCATCACCCGTGCTGCATATCGGGGGTTATTCGTTAGATCGCTGCGTTAGCCCATTGCCCTGGCCGCCATCATGGCTCGATGGCGAAATGCAGGTGAGCGATTTCCTTCATGGTCTTCAGATCGAACACGCGCAATTCGGTCGTGCCGTTGACATCGACCATCACCGCAAGCCGCCCGGCGGAGGCCGCCATCGAGACCACGCGTCCGCCCTTCGGCAGGGTCACAATATCTTCGCTCGGCGGCCCGGCGCCGGCGCCCGCATAGACGCGGTAGCCAATAACGGCCACAACCGCGGCGACGGCGAGCAAAGTGGTGAGCGCGGAGATGAGCATCATCACCCGCGCCCGCGCCACCAGCCGCACCGTCTCGGATTCGGCGGCTTCGATGCCTCCTGGTAGATTGCCGCGCGGATTGAGAGTGCTCATGACTGAATTGCCCGGGATACTTGAGTTACCAATGACGCCTGCCACGACGCCGCCGACCGCTGTGCTTGTCGCCGAGCCTGAGGCCGGCGAGAGGCTCGACCGCGTCCTGGCCCGGCATATCGCCGAACTGTCGCGATCCCGCCTTAAGACGCTGATCGAAGCCGGCGCCGTCGCCATCGACGGCGCGACGATCCGCGATCCGAGCCACCGCGTCAATTCCGGCACCACACTGACCGTGGATGTCCCGCCGCCCCAAGCGACCGCGCCGCAGCCCGAACCCATCCCGCTCAACGTCGTCTATGAAGACAACGACATTATCGTCATCGACAAACCCCGCAACCTCGTGGTTCATCCGGCCGCCGGGCACTGGACCGGTACGCTGGTCAATGCGCTGATCGCGCATTGCGGCGACAGTCTCTCGGGCATCGGCGGCGAGCGGCGCCCCGGCATCGTGCACCGGCTCGACAAGGACACCACCGGGCTATTGGTGGTGGCGAAGCACGACCGCGCCCATCGCCTATTGGCGGCGCAATTCGCCGACCATGGCCGCAGCGACGAAGCATTCGAGCGCGGTTATCTCGCCTTCGTTTGGGGCGCGCCGGAACGGCCGCACGGCACGATCGACCGGCCGATCGACCGCGACCCGCATGCCCGCGACCGCATGGCCATCCGCGAAAGCGGCCGCGAGGCGGTGACCCATTGGCAGGTGCTCGAGCGTTATACCGGCGAGCCGGGCCCGCAGCGGGCCAGCAGGGCTGGCCGGCCGGATGCCCCGGTGGCAAGCCTGCTGCTGTGCCGGCTCGAAACCGGCCGGACCCATCAAATCCGAATCCATTTGGCCTCGATCGGCCATCCGTTGCTGGGGGATCAGGTCTACGGCGCCGGATTCCGCACCAAATCCAGCCTTTTGCTGCCGCAAGCGCAGGCCGCGCTGGCAGGTCTTGCCAGACAAGCCCTGCATGCCCATATCCTGTCGATCACGCACCCATCGAGCCACCAAAACATTCGATTCCGGTCGGAACTACCGCCCGATCTCGTTCGTTTGCGTGATGCGCTGACCGGCAGTCGGGCCGATCCCAGCGCGAAATCAGCCGGCGGAAAGTAAAGGATTTACCGAGTTTTGCGGCTTCTGACAGCCACTTAACCGGGATCAAGACAGCATCGCGCCGATGTGATGCAGTCGACCTTCCACTGGCCCGATTCGAGCGTGTATGTTGCGGGTGCGAACAACTGGAATTGGCGCCGTCGGCTCGGGGAGCGGCGGCCTCATTCGCCCGCCGCTCCGCGGGGGCATTTAATAAGGAGGGCGCTGTCATGGCCCGAACTGCTGCACTGCCCGTTCTGTCGGGCGAAACCGGCCTCACCCGGTATCTCGAAGAAATCAGGCGGTTCCCGATGCTGGAACCGCAGGAAGAATTCATGCTG
>Ga0181526_10000172_pt1 | contig 69788 bp, 59 predicted proteins | sample PEATcosm2014_Bin_35_FD_119750 | JGI IMG/M metagenome (GOLD analysis project Ga0181526, IMG submission 119750) | Peatland microbial communities from MTU Mesocosm Facility, Houghton, MI, USA - PEATcosm2014_Bin06_30_metaG | ecosystem: Environmental > Terrestrial > Soil > Wetlands > Peat | place... | reverse complement strand
ATGGACCGAGTGCCTTCCACGGCACGCCCCATGCGGTCGAGCCCACCCGCAACTACAGCGACAAGGAGGGCCACCCCAACGCCCCGCATGTGGATGGCAAAGTCTGGGTTGGCCACGACACAGGCCGCGACGATGCGCGCCTTCATATCGACCACCCGTTCGAGCATGGCCGCTTTAACGGCGGCTTTGGCCCTCACCACGTCTGGCGCCTTGGCGGCGGCGGTCCGGGCCGCTTCTGGTTCAACGGCTGGTACTGGAACGTTGCACCGTTTGAGGTGGGCTTCTGCGACGGCTGGCTGTGGGATTCCGACCAGATCGTGATCTACGACGATCCGGATCACATCGGCTGGTACCTGGCCTACAACGTGCGGCTTGGAACCTATGTGCATGTGGAGTATCTGGGCATGTAGCTCTTGGTTGGTCTGGATCGGTTCGCTCAACGAGAGGGGATGGGCCGCAAGGTCTGTCCCCTTTCGTTTGTGTGGCGGCATCTGGTGCGGAGGATAGAGATGTGCATCGTGCCGATGAAGCGATAGAATAAGTCGCCGGGGCAGCCGTGGAATCGTTGAAATGCAACAGCGCTCTGGTTGAATCTTGAATCGCCGAGGTTCGGAAATGATGCTTCTACTCGTTCGCCCGTCTGTTATGTTTGGCGCTCTTGCTGGAATATTGGCCACAAGCGCGTGGAGCTCTCCAGCGCCGATCGTTCTCACGGGCGCCGACCGGCGGCCGGCCATTTCGCTCGACGGCGACTGGGCCACAATCGTCGACCCTTATTTCTCCGGTCTCTACAGTTTTCATCACGAAGAAAAGAAGAACGGCTGGTTCCTCAACCAGAAAGCCAAGCCCGGCGATCCCTTTCCCACCGAGTACGACTTCTCTAAAGCGCCCAAATTGAAGGTGCCCGCCGACTGGAACACGCAACGCGAGTCGCTGTTTTTCTACGAAGGGCCGGTCTGGTATGAGCGCGACTTCACTTATCAGCATAAGGAGCATACGCGTGTCTTTCTGCATGTCGGCGCAGCGAATTACAAGTCGTGGTTCTGGGTCAACGGGCAAAGGGTCTGCGAGCACGAGGGCGGCTACACCAGCTTCAACTGCGAGGTGACGGACGCAGTTCATGCGGGCGCTAACTTTGTGGTGGCCGCAGTGGATAATACGCGCCACGAAGACGGCGTGCCGACGCTGGAGACCGATTGGTGGAATTACGGCGGGCTTACGCGGTCGGTTTCGCTGATTGAAGTGCCGGAAGCTTTCATCGATCAGTACGATGTGCATCTCTCCCGCGCGCCAGAAACAAAACTCACCCCACACGGCAACGACTTCGGCATCATAGGCTCCTTGCAATTTGCGCACATAGAGGGCTGGGTGCACGTCGAAGGTGGCAAAATCGGCGACAATGTGCAGGTCGAGATTCCCGAGCTTAATTCCAAAGGATCTGGCGTGCTGGCAGCGGACGGGCGCGCACAGATTCATCTGGTTGCATCGAACATCGCACGCTGGTCTCCTGAGACACCGAAGCTCTATAAGGTCCGGATCAGCACAGGACAAGACGTGATCGAAGATCTCATCGGCTTCCGCACGATTGAAACGCGCGGTACGCAAATCCTTCTCAATGACAAGCCGATCTTTCTGCGCGGCATCTCCATTCATGCCGAAGCGCCGTATCGCACCGGCCGCGCAAACACCGACAAAGACGCCGAGACGCTGCTCGGCTGGGCCAAGGAGATGGGCTGCAACTTCGTGCGGCTGGCGCATTATCCGCATGATGAGACCATGCTGCGCGCGGCTGACCGCATGGGCCTGCTGGTCTGGTCAGAGAATCCGGTCTATTGGGCATTGCAGTTCGACAATCCCAAGGTGCTGGCCAAGGCCGAGCAGCAGTTGGACGAAGAGATCGGGACCTCGCGCAATCACGCGTCGATCATCTTGTGGTCGATGGCCAATGAGACACCGAACACAGAGGCCCGCACGCGCTTTCTTGAAACCGAAGCCGCACATGCGCGCGAGCTTGACCCCACGCGGCTGATTACCGCGGCGCTGCTGGTGCGCAGTGAGGGACATACAAAGATCGTGGACGATCCGCTGGGCAAGACACTGGACGTGATTGGCATCAATGAGTACATCGGATGGTATGAAGCGAAACCTGAGACGGCCGACATAACCGAGTGGCGCATCGACTATGACAAGCCGCTGATTGTGAGCGAATTTGGCGGCGACGCAAAGGCCGGCCTGCATGGCGGCGAAGACCAGCGTTGGACCGAGGAGTTTCAGGCCAACATCTATCGCCATCAACTCGGAATGCTGAACAAGATTCCGCAGCTTCGCGGCATGAGCCCATGGATACTGATGGATTTTCGTTCGCCGAACCGGCCGCTTACGGGGATTCAGGATGAGTTCAATCGCAAGGGGCTGATCTCCGACCAGGGCCAGAAGAAGAAGGCGTTCTTCATCTTGCAAAAGGCCTATGAGGAGAAGAGCGTGGGCCGGCCTGACTGAAAGGTCGGGAACTACGCGGTTCATCGCGATAGGGAACGCACATGCGGCGGTTTCGTTGCCGCCCTACGGGACGAAAACTCGTTTTTCAACTCGAATCCCAGGGCTGCGCCTTGCTTGCCCTGGGCTACTATCGCCGCCTCCCTCCGGGAGGTAGCCTCGGCGTTATCGGTAATAGACGAAAGATGAACGGTTCCCTGCATCAAGCACTCTCATGCGATTGCTCAATACAAGAACACCCGTTATTTCTCCAAGCTGGGCTAGTGAGTTATCCTTGACTAATGACGAATGAATCCATTGTTGCACTCATCGACGCTGAAATAACGAAGCTCACCCAGGTCCGCGCACTGCTGGCCACCACCGGTAAAGTGGCCGCGTTGGTCGCGGGACCGATCGCCAAGAAGGCTGCGAAGGCCGCTCCCATCAAAAAGGCGAAGAAGCGCCGCAGGTTGAGCCCCGAGGCACGCAAGCGGATCGCCGATGCGCAGCGCAAGCGCTGGGCCGCGCAAAAGGCCAAGAAGTAACTTGAGCCGAGGGCGCAACCCGCCCTTCGACTTCGACGCTGCAAATCAATCGATACAATTAGAGTCCCGCAATCACGAGCATGCGCGGCTCGGTCATTTCTTCGATGGCCGAGCGGATGCCCTCGCGGCCCAGGCCCGAGTCTTTGACTCCGCCAAATGGCATGGGGTCGAGACGCCAACTGGGCGTGTCTCCGACGATCAGCGCACCCACCTCGAGTTCGCGATAGGCGGTGAGGATGAGACCGGCATCGCGCGTGAGCAATCCGGCTTGCAGGCCGTACTTCGAGTGGTTCACTTCGGCCATTGCCTGCTCGAAGTCGTCGTAAGGCTCAATAGCCACAACCGGACCGAAGACCTCTTCGTCGCGCACCTTCATGCCGGGCTTGGTTCCGGTGAGAACCGCGGGCGCCACCATCGAGCCCTTGCGCTGGCCGCCCGTTACAAGCTTCGCGCCGCCCTCGACGGCCTCCTTGATCCACGAATCAACGCGCTCGGCGTCGGCAAGCCGGATAAGCGGGCCCACCTCGGTCGCCTCCGCTGCCGGATCGCCTGCAACCAGCTTGCCGGTTGCCTCGACGACCTTCCACAGGAAGGTCTGGAAGACGCTGCGATTCACAAAGACGCGCTGCACGCTGACGCAGGATTGGCCCGCGTAACCGAAGGCAGCATGGGCGGTGCGGACCGCCGCTTCGTCCAGATCAGGCCAATCGTTGTGAACGATGAGCGCCGCGTTGCCGCCCAACTCCAGCAGCACGCGCTTGCGCCCCGAGTGAGCCTTCAGTTCCCAGCCCACTTTGGCCGAACCGGTAAAGCTGACCAGCTTGATGCGATCTTCCTTCTCGGCCAGCCATGCGGTGTCTGCATTGCTCAACGTCAGAATGGCCAGCGCCTCTTCGGGCCAGCCAGCCTTGAGAATCACCTCGCCCAGCGCCAATGCGGTAAACGGCGTCTCTGGCGCTGGCTTCAGGATCACCGGACAGCCGGCGGCCATTGCGGGCGCAACCTTATGCGCTACGAGATTCAGCGGGAAGTTGCTGGGTGTGATGGCCAGCACCGGCCCCATCGCGAAGCGCTGCACCAGCCCCCAGCGGCCTTCGTTGCCCTCCATCAGGTCCAGGGGGATGCTCTCGCCGCCAAGGCGCGCGGTTTCTTCGGCGGCGGTCTTGAATGTGAGCACGGCGCGATCTACCTCGGCGCGCGCCAGGCGAATCGGCTTGCCCGCCTCCACCATAATCAGGTGCGCGAAGCGGTCCTTCTGCTCGATGAGCGCAGCGGCCACGTCCTCTAAAATCTCGCGTCGCTTCCAGCGCGGCAGGGCGCGGGTGCGGCGCAGGCTTGCCACGGCGTGGTTCACGGCCTGGCGCGCGTCGGCGCGAGTGGCCACGGTAACGCGGCCTACCAGCCCACGATCCCAGGGCGAGTGCACCTCCAGCGTTTCACCATCAATCCACTCTTTGCCGCATAGCAGAAATCCCGTTTGTGTTCCAGGCCGCATCTTCATAGTGTCGAGCTCCCCGTTTGCTCTGCACTGGATTCTACAGGGGCGAGGCGTGCGTGGGGCAGTCTTCCGGCACGCCGCACAACGGGCTTCGCAAGAAACTCCCAGCACGGTACACTGTTTCCCTATGATTCATAATGGCCGCAGCCGCAAACTTCCCTTCGATCCTGCCGAGGCGCTGGCGCATCTGCGCGCAGCCGACGCGAAGCTGGGCGCGCTGATCGAACGCGCCGGACCCTTCACACTTAAGCTCGATCCCTTGCCTTCACCCTTTGAGTCGCTGCTCGAGTCGATCCTCTACCAGCAGTTGCACGGCAAGGCTGCGGCCACTATCCACCGCCGGGTGCGCGAGTACTTTGGCGGCGATCCGGCACCGCAACTGCTACTTGACACGCCCGACGAGCCGCTGCGCGCGGCCGGCGTCTCAGGCAACAAGATCAAGGCGATGCGCGACCTGGCCGCACGCACTTTGGACGGTACGGTTCCGACGATCGCGGCCATCAAAAAGCTTTCGGACGCGGAGATTGTCGAGCGGCTCACCGAGGTCCGCGGCATCGGCCCGTGGACGGTCGAGATGCTGTTGATCTTCCGACTGGGCCGGCCTGACGTACTGCCGGCAACCGACTACGGAGTGCGCAAAGGTTTCGCGCTCACCTTCCAGCGCCTGCCCAAGACACGTCCTCTGGCGGCAGAGGATCTGCCCAAGCCCGAATTGCTGTTCAAAAGGGGAAAGCGCTGGGCGCCATTCCGCTCGGTGGCCAGTTGGTACCTGTGGAGGGCCTGCGACCTGGCGAGGAACACAGCGCCTACCGGGCGGTCCAGCCTACAATAATCAAACGCCCCTGTTGAGCGGCGACGGAAGAGCTTCATGCCCGCAAGCAAACGGTTCATCTGCATTCACGGTCACTTTTACCAGCCGCCGCGCGAGAATCCCTGGCTGGAGACGGTCGAGACGCAAGACTCGGCCGCGCCCTACCACGACTGGAACGAGCGCATCTGCGCCGAGTGCTACGCGCCCAACGGCGCTGCGCGGATCCTGAACAACAAGAACCGGATCACGCGCATCGTGAACAACTACGCGCGTATCAGCTTCAACTTCGGCCCCACACTGCTCAGTTGGCTGATTGAGAATGCGCCGCGCACCTACCGCATGATCATGGACGGCGAGCGCCGCAGCCGGAAGGCCTTTCGCGGCCACAGCTCGGCGATGGCGCAGGTCTATAACCACGTCATCATGCCGCTTGCGAACCGCCGCGACCGCGTCACCCAGATTCGCTGGGGCATCGCCGACTACCAGCACCACTACGGCACAGCGCCCGAGGGGATGTGGCTGGCCGAAACCGCGGCCGACAGCGAATCGCTCGAATTGCTTGCTCAGCACGGCATCAAGTTCACAGTGCTTGCGCCGCACCAGTGCAAACGAATTCGCCCGCTAAAGGAGGGCGCAGCCTGGACGGATACGCCCGGCGCGAGCGTGGAGATCACGCGCCCGTACCTTGTTCGATTCGACTCCGGCCTCTCCATCGCCGTGTTTTTTTACGATGGCCCAACCTCGCGGGCCATCGCCTTCGAGGGGCTGCTCAACTCCGGCGACAGTTTTGTGGCGCGGCTCAAGGCGGGATTCAAAGACAGCGCGCAGCCGCAATTGGTGCATGTAGCGACGGATGGCGAATCCTATGGCCATCACCACAAATATGGCGAGATGGCGCTGGCCTATGCATTGCGCATCCTTGAAGAGGACAAGGCCGTCAACCTGACCAACTACGGCAGCTTTCTCGAGCAGTTCCCCCCGCAGTTCGAGGCAGAGATCGTCGAGAACTCTTCGTGGAGTTGCGGGCACGGCATCGAGCGCTGGCGTTCTAATTGCGGCTGCAATACCGGCCACGGAGGCTGGAGTCAGGCCTGGCGCGCGCCGCTGCGCAAGGCCCTCGACGAGCTGCGCGACGGGCTGATTCCGTTGACCGATCAGGAGGGCGCCAAGCTCTTCAAAGACGTTTGGGGCGCCCGCGACGAATACATCGAGGCGATTCTCGACCACAGCCCGCAGTCGGTGGAGCAGTTCTTCCGCAAGCACCAGATCCGCAATCTTACGCCTCCGGAGCGCGTGCGCGCACTTGAATTAATGGAGATGCAGCGCCACGCTCAACTTATGTACACCAGTTGCGGCTGGTTCTTCGACGACATCTCGGGCATCGAGACGGTGCAGGTGATCGGCTATGCCGCGCGTGTGTTGCAACTGGCCAGGGAGATCTCGCTCGAAATGGCCGCGCCGCTGGAGCCGGCGTTTCTGGCCCGCATGGCCGAAGCCCGCTCCAACGTGGCCAAGGCGGGTGATGGCGCGCAGATTTACAAGGAGCAGGTTGCCACCAAGCAATTGGGGCTGGAGCAAGTCGCCGCCCACTACGCCATCAGCTCGATCTTCTCTTCCTTTGCCGAGGAGACCGACCTCTTTAGCTTCCGCGTCTGGCGCAACTCCTACGATGTATACACCTCTGGCCGCGGGCGGCTGGCCCTGGGCAGGGTCAAGATCGTCGGCGCGATTACAGGAAAGCAGCGAAGCTTCTCCTTCGCCGTGCTTCACTTTGGCGATCAGAACATTACCGCCGCGGTCAAGGCCTATGAGCCGGAGGATGCGCCGGCCTTCGAGGTCTTCGCCAGCCAGGCGGCGAACTTCGTGCAGCGCGCCGACTTTCCCGAGGTGATTCGGCTGCTCGACCGCTACTTCGGCCACATGGATTACTCGCTCACTTCGCTCTTCGGCGATGAGCAGCGGCGCATCGTGCAGCTTATTCTCACCTCAACGCTGTCGGACATCGAGAGCTCGCTGACCAGCATTTACGAGGACCACGCAAGCCTGCTGCACTTTCTCTCACAAGCCGGCTTGCCGAAGCCGCCGGCTCTCACACTGGCTGCCGGTTTCGCGATCAATGCGGGACTGCGACGGGCATTGGAGAGCGACCCCATCGATCAGCCGCAACTTCGCTCCTTCCTGTCGCTGGCCAAGGCCGACCAGGTACCGCTGGAGACGGCCACGCTGTCTTACATCGCCGACCTTCGCATGAAGCGCGCCATGATCGACTTACAGATGTCGGCCGGTTCGCTGGAGATGCTGGACCGGGCGCTGACCCTGGCCCGGACGCTGACCGAGTTGCCCTTCGATCTGAATCTCTGGCAGGCGCAAAACATCTGGTACGAGATCCTGCGAACCACAAGCTACGCGCTTACAGCGCTTGCCGCCGACGACCGCCCGCGCTGGGATAAGAGCTTCAGCGATCTGGGAACCTGCCTCACGATCGACTGTGCCGCCATCGGGGCGCAGGACCCGGCCGCGGTAACTACGGGGGACTAGTTGTCGATCTGAGAGAGCTCAACCGGCCTTTTCAAGCTTTCCGTTTTTGAGTGCAAAGCGTTCTCCGCGCCAGACGATTGTGTTGCCGGCAAAGCCCGCAACCCAGACTCCCATGGCGACCAGATCGCGCAGTGGCAGCAGCCAGAGATTCGGCAGCACCTGATGGTCGGCCAGTACTGCTGCACCCACTGTCATAGCCAGCGTGAGGCGCAGAAAGAAGCTCAACCCCAGCAGCCACATGCTCAACGGACTCGCCCCGCTGGCCAACACATTGAGCAGAGCCCAGCCCAGCCCATAGGTGAAGATGAGGCCCGCGTAGCCCCAGGGCCGCGCGTCGCGGACGGTGCGAGCCCAGCGCAACTGGTGGTCGAGAAAGCCGCGCCAACCATAAGCCGGGATTCCGGTCTCGACGACTTCGTGAGTCAGCGCCACGCGGTAGCCCGCTTTGTCTACGCGCACGCCCAACTCGTAGTCGTCGGCCAACTGATCCACCAGCGGCAGGAGGCCGCCGATCTTGTCGAGCGCCTCGCGGCGGAGTGCCAGAGTGGAACCGAGACCATAGTGCAGCCCATTCTCAAGTATCTTCGCGAGCAGCACCGAGGGCTGGAAGTCGGTCGCAATGCCCAGCGCTTCCAGCTTTGAGGGCAGCGTGCCATGGGCGCGGCCGCGATAGAGTGCGGTGACCAGACCAACCTGTTGCTGGGGCTTGTCTTGCCTCTCAGCCGGAGCGAAGCAGGCCATCACCCGCTCCAGATAGTGAGGCGAGACGGCGATGTCTGAGTCGTTGATGAGCAGAAAGGAGTAACGGGCACGCGGGGCAAGCTGGACCAGCGTGCTGACCTTGCCGTTCGTTCCCAGCCGCTCAGGGCACTCAATGAGGCGGATCGCGGACTCTGGAAATTCGGCTTGCAATTGCTGAACGGCCGCAGCAGCAGGGTCGTCTATCGAGGAGACGCCAAAGAGCAGTTCGTACTCTCCCATATAGCTCTGGCGGCAGTGGCTGCGGAAGGCGTCCAACATGCCGGGGTCGGTCCCTTTGAGGGACTTGAGCACGCTGACACTGGGCGTGAAGGCCGCCAAGGAACCGTACCGCCGGGCCAAAAAGACCCACGCCGCCACCCATGCCGCGAGGAAGTAGCCGATTCCTGCGACGGCCAGCACCGTGGTTAGAGTCTCCACGGATTGTGCCAGGACGTGCGTCATGCTGGGGGTAAGTGTAAAGGAAGAGAGGTGAAGCGGCCTACTTTTGCACTTTGGGTCTCCATTTCTTCATAGTTCGAGAGCGGCGCACAAATCTGCTTCTGTCTCAGCATCCCCGACCCGCCACAAACATTCAGAGGAAAAACCAAGGCGCCGCTCGACGCCGATCGTCTGCGACCGGGAGCCGTCGCAGGTCCCAACTTGCTCGCGTACGAATGAGCCTTCACTGACAGTGGTCGATCTTTCACCGTAAGTATTTACAAAGAAAGATATCCAGATGAATGGCCGGCTTTTCCGGTTCAAGCCGGCCACTCTCTCGTCGCGAGCAATCGCTCAGATCTCGTCCATTCGCAAGTTGACTGATGCACTAGCCGTTGCTAGTCTACACACAAGCTACTCAGATCATCAGAAGAGGCAGGCGAAAGCGCACGGGGAGGGACAGATCCTTTCATCCTGCGACCGGTGCGGCTGCGAACAGCAGTTTTCCGTCGGGACCGGCATTTGGTAGCAACCTCATCCAAGTGAGGATGGCGAAGCTATGCTCGAAAATCGGGCGCTATGGTATCTAATGCGGGATTCTCTTCGGTTATGCTGCGCTCACCGGGCTCAGGCCGGCAGTATTGAGCACGACTCATTGAAGCGCACATCGAGGACCGGAGAAGAGGAAGCCAGTTGACAGAGCAAGACGAAACGCAAAACGGCCGTTTCGGAGGCCGGGTTGCAGAAAGCAACCGATTCTTCGATCCCGAAGACCAAGTGTCCCTCCGGGAAATTGCGCTTGTTCCCTGGAAGCGGAAGGGCGTCATCGCCAGTTGTACGGCTTTTTGCGTACTTGTAGCGATCCTCATCTGCTATATGATGCATCCGAAATATAGGGCCACCGCGATGATTGAGCTCAATGAAGCCAAGACCAGCGGTGCCGACATGCTCTCCAACATGGCGTCGGAGGAGACGGGCGATCCTGATGAACTGAAAACCAGAATCCAAACCGAGATTGCGGTCATCAAGGACGACTCGATCGCGTTGGCAGTGATGGGCAAGTTGGGGATGTTCCGACTTGATAATCCCGACCGGTTCAGCAAGTCCCCCGGACCCATTATCGGCGAAGAAGCTCTGCCCGCCAGCCGGCGGGAAGGCCTGATTGGCAACTTCGAAGGACATCTGACGGTAGCGGAGGTGGAGAGTTCGCGCCTCATTGCCATCACCTATACCAGCAGGGATCCAGTCGAAGCCGCGAAGGTCGCCAACCAGGTTGTTGCCGAGTACAAGTCCTATCTGCTGAGCTCGAACTTCAATTCATCGAAGGAGGTTTCGCAGTGGCTCTCCTCCCAGTTGGGCGATCTCTCCGACGAGGTGACCAAGTCTCAGCAGGCTGTGGCGGAGTTCGAGCGCACTCACAATCTCTCCTCCGCAATGCTGGGTCTGGCTAACCTCTCAAGCGGGGGTGCGCCCGGATCACCGTCTGGCGGCGTAGCAGGCGCACAGATACCGGAGTTGGAGCGTCTGACGGCTCTGAACGAAGAGGTAACCCAGGCTGAGGCCGCGCGCCTGGCACAGGAAGCGATCTTCCGTCTTACAGAAACCGAGAATCCGGAGTTGATCTCCTCGCTTGAAGCGAGCTCTCTTCCAGGCTTAACCGGCTCCTCGGTCCTCTCTCAAGGCGGCGGCCTGGATCTCCTCAATTCCCTGCGGGGGCAGGAGGCCTCTGCGCGTGTGGCGTATTCGGCTGCGGAGACCAAGTACGGCCCGAAGAACCCCCATCTAGTTGAGATCGCCAGCCAACAAAAATCGCTGGACGCCCAGATTCAAGTCGAGTTGGTCAAGATCAAGCAACGGGCGAAGGACGATCTTGTCATGGCTCAGCAACACGAAAAAGCGCTGCGCGCCGCCTTTGAAGCGCAGAAGCTCGTGACCAGCAAGATGAATGACGATGTCGTGCAATTGGGGGTTCTGATGGCCCAGGCCCGCTCCAGCCGCGACTTGTACGACATTCTCTACGCCAAGCTGCAGGAAGCCAATATGGAGGCCGGCAACAGCGCAACCAATGTAACCGTCGCCGATCCCGCTCGTCCTCCGGGCAGTCCCTATATGCCACAGCCCACTACATTCATTACGCTCGGTCTTTTTGGTGGCCTTGTCCTGGGCCTGGGCCTGGCCTACCTTCTGGAAAGCCAGGACGACACGGTCGCAGACAGCTTCCAGGTGGAGACCGTATCGAACCTTCCGGTTCTAGGCATGATTCCATTTCACCGCATGGAATCCAGACCCAGAGAGGGCGTCCTGGCCACCGAATCCAGTTCCTTCCTCTCGGCTCCGGAAAGCGCAACGGCTGAGTCTTTCCGCAGCCTGCGGTCAGTTCTGACCCTCTCAGGAATTGGGCGCAAGTTGAAGGTGCTCTCCATCACCAGCGCTCTCCCCGGAGAAGGCAAATCCTATACTGTCTATAACCTGGGACTCGCCTTTGCCGCGTCCGGCCTCAGAGTTCTCATCGTCGATGCCGATCTCCGCCGGCCCCGACAACATGCACTCTTCCGCGCAGCGCGCGAGGACGGGCTGACGGATGTTCTGGCCGGCCTGAAGACGTTTGACGAGGTTCTTGTGGCACATCCCGTGGAGCCGAATCTGACCCTGTTGTCTGCCGGCCGGCAGTCGCCGCTGGCCGCGGAACTGCTGGGGGCGGGTGAGATCGAAAAGGTCTTTGACGCCGCCCGGGCGCGGTTTGACCTTACGCTGGTGGACAACGCGCCGGTCCTGCCGGTTGCCGACGCGATTATCGTCGGGACCCACTGCGATGGAACCATCGGAGTGTTGCGAGCGGGCCAGACCTCTCGAAAGGCCTTACGCCGCTTCGCGCAGACCCTTGCCCGGCACAACGTTCGCATCCTCGGTATGGTGATTGAAGCGGTGGACATGTCGGCTACCGAATACCGGAGCGTGTATGGCTACAATGTGCAGGGTTATTATGGCGAAAAGTAAGATCGCGATGAGCCGCGCTCTCCCGCTTCTGCTGGGCGTTGTCTTGCAGTTGGAGATGATGACCGTAACCGGCAACGCGCAGGCTCCGTCCGGAACTCTGCAACTTCCGGACACCGGCATGGCTTCTGCGTCCGGCAAAGCGGGAAGCGCAAGTGCTGGGCAAGCTCAGGGGCCCTCCATCATTCCCAAGGACTTCTCTGAGTTGCTCATCGAGCCCGGAGATCTGCTGAGCGTCAATATCTACGATGCTCCAGAGCTCAGCGGTTCCTATCGTGTGGACGCTGCGGGAAACCTCGCGATTCCTCTCTGCGGCAAGGTGAATGTTCGTGGGCTGAGCTTGAGCGAAGGGGCAAAGCGGGTTGAGGCTGCGCTCATCGATCGTCAGATTCTGGTCCAGCCGCAGGTGAACGTCGACGTGGTGCAGTATGCCGGTCAATACGTGAGTGTGCTTGGCGAGGTGGGCAGCCCAGGACGGGTAACGCTGATCGCACCGACCAAGCTCGGCGAGGTCCTTGCCGAAGCCGGAGGCTTGACTCCACTTGCCGGCACGCGCATCAAGATCCGTCATGCAGCCGATGACGCCGCGCCCGACGAGGAGGTTCCTTACTCTCGCGGCCAGAGCAATCGTGAGACAGCCGCTCTCCTGATTCGCCCCGGCGACTCGATTCTCGTTCCGCGGGCGGGCATCGTCTATGTTTTGGGGGCAGTCAACCGGCCGGGCGGCTACGTGATGCAGGAGGATGGCAAGCTGAATGTCGCCGAAGCCCTGGCGCTCAGCGGAGGGACGGTTTTGGATGCCAACACCGGAGGGCTTCGGGTGATCCGGCGCAATCCGGATGGAACCGTATTGGATTTTCCGCTCTCCTACAACGCGATTGCGAAGGGAACCCAAACGCCGCTTCAACTTGAGCCGCAGGATATTGTCTACGTACCCATGAGCAAGGCTAAAAACGCATTTACCTCCACGTTGGGAATTATTCAAGCTGCCGCCTCATCGGCCGTTGTCACTTTCCACTAGTCCGTTTGCAGGAGCGGGCAGCGTAAAGCCGCACAACACGGCGCGACCTACCTGCTAAGTTGCTGCCAATCCTCCTGAAGAGCGTCGACGATCGAATCCAGTATGCAACGGGTGCTGTCTTGTGAAGAGAGGCTCCTGTCGTTCCAGGAGCCGAAAAGCGCCTTGGTCTGCTGAAGAATCGCCGCGATCCGCGGGTCGCTCCGGCGCCTATCTCGATGCCAGCGCCGCGGAGACAGAATGAGCGCGAACGCAACACCCCGGCAGCGATTGAGGAGTGGCTTCCTCCGGCAATTCATGGGGCGGGAGATCTGGGCGCTGACCGACCAGTCGGTTGTCAGCGCGACGAACTTTCTGACCAATATCATGCTCGCCCGCTTTATGGGCCTTCGCGAATTTGGAGTCTTCGCGCTGGCATGGATGTCGGTGCTGTTTGTCAATAGCCTTCAGAACGCGCTGATTGTCGCGCCGATGATGAGCATAGGCCCCAAACAGGAGGAAAAGGACCGGCCTTGCTACTTTGGCGCTGTCGTTTTTCAGGAGCTCGTTCTTGTTGCCTTCTGTTTTGTCCTTGTCTATGGCGCTCTCGCGGTCTTCGGCAGCTTCCTCCGGTTTTCTGAGATCAAGCACCTTGCGCTTCCTCTTGCGGTCGCAGCATTTGCCTATCAATTGCAGGACTTTTTGCGGCGCTATTTTTTTGCGACCAGCCAGAGCCGGCGCGCTCTTGCCGACGATGCTCTCAGCTACCTTACCCAACTGCCGATTCTGCTGCTGCTCCATCGCACGGGCGATCTGAACAGCGCAACCGCGCTTTGGGCCATGGCAGGCACATCGCTTCTCGGACTGTTGCCAGGAATCTTCTGGATCGAACGGCTCGATTTCAACTGGCTCTGGATCGCTTCCGTCTCGTGGCGACACTGGAGAATCTCCCGCTGGCTTTCGGCCTCGTCCCTGCTTCAATGGACCTCCGGCAACCTCTTTGTCATCGCCGCCCCACTCTATTACGGCGCAGCCGCCGCCGGCGTCTTGAAGGCCTCGCAGAACCTGATGGGCGTGACTCATGTCTGGTTTCAGGGACTGGACAACGTGGTTCCAGCCGAAACCGCTCGCCGGCTGCGACAGGGCGGTGTGCGGCCCATGCTTGGCTATACGCGGTCGATTCTGGTCAAGTGGGGCGGGCTGACCCTGCTCTTCGCATCCGCCATGGCGGTGGCGCCTGGCTTCTGGTTGCGGTTGGTGTATGGACCTGAGATGGTTCAATACGGCTACATCCTGCAGTTGTATGCTTTGCTCTATGTCGTTGTCTTCTTGGGCGGCCCGATGCGCGCCGGTTTGCAGGCCCTAGAATTCACAGTTCCTATCTTCTGGTCTTATCTGGCAATGACTGCCTTTGCGATTGCCTTCGCGGTTCCGCTGGCAAAATGGCTGGGATTGAGCGGCTCGCTCTTAGGACTCATCGGATCGCAAATCTTGTTTCAAGGCATCGTCGGCTCCGCTCTACTGCTGAAATCGGGCCAGGTCGCCAAGAAAGCCGCTCTCGCACAGAAACCAGCTTCCGTCGGAGAGTGAGATAGAGATAATGAAGAACCTATCAAGGGACGCGAACCTGGGCATCTCAGACTTCCGGGTCGCAGCCGTATTGGCCTTCGTGATCCTGAATCTAGCGGTGCTCTTCCTTCGCATCGTCAGTATTCGGCTTTATGGCTCACTGTGTCCGTTCGATAGCAGTCTGGCGATCTACCCCGTCTGGAAAGTCATCCACCACCTGCCAGTTTACGAGTGGCCATTTTCGTATCCGTTCTCTCTTGCGCTGTACAACTATCTTTTCTATTACAGTTATGCTTTCTTCCTGAGGTTGGCCGGAGCATCGGGCGCCGGCATCATGATGTGGGGCCGCTTTCTCACACCGGCTTTCCCGATCGTGGGCGCAATAGCACAGTGGAGACTTGTGCAACGCCATCTCAACTTGCGCGGAGCTCTTAGTATTCTGTCGTTTTTCTTTGCAGTAGGCCTCTGGTTCTGCACCTCGATCGTCCGTCATTGGGCCCTCAGCATACGTCCCGACATGGCTTCAGTCGCGCTGGTCATGATCGCCCTTTATCTGATCGCGAGGCATCGGCGCTTCAGCTTTGCGTTTGCGGGCGCGCTCTTCTATCTGGCGTGGTCGTTCAAGCAGACCGTCGTTCTGGCGCTCGTCGGTGTGTGCTTGTTCCTGGTGATTGAGAAGCGGTGGCGCGATCTGGCGGTGCTGGCAGCTGTATTTGCGGCGTTGGCTGGCGCAACGCTTCTCCTTGGAACACCCGAGTACCGATTCGACATCCTGGTCGCGCCAGGGCTGGTCAGGGAATTCAGCCTTAGATGGGCCTCCCAGGTGGCGCCGAAATCCATGATTTCGAATTGCTATTGGATTCTTGCTCCCGTAGCATTGTTGCTCGCGCAAGCTGGACGCCGGGCTGACGACACCGTTCGAATGCTCACCATCGTCCTTGTCGTTGCCTTGGCCGGAGGATTGGCTGGGATGACAAAGGTGGGCGCCTGGGACAATTACCTTCTCGAGGCGTTCGTCGCAGGCTCCACTCTGCTGCAGTTGGCTGTCTTTTCGGCGCCAGGACGACTTGCAAGCGCTCTGGTCCTGTTCGGGTGCATCGTCCCGGCAATACAGATTGCAACTGCGCCGAACGGACCCCATTTGCACCCATTTGGCACGGTGGGGATTTTCTCGGCCGCTGACTACGCAGATGCATCGTCGCTAAGAGATCGACTGGCGACAATGAAAAAGCCGATCTTCACCACGGACCCCATGTTTTCACTTCCTTGGATCTCGAACGACAATCGCGCCCCTGCTTTGGTGATCGATAACATTTTTCACGATGCTACTCGCGCGCGTTGCCAAAGCGGATGCGTCGAAGGCATGCTGCAAAGAGGCGAGGTCCCAACCGTGATGCTGCTCAGCTCCGGTGATAGTTACCAAGGCAGCTTGAATCCGAATTACGAGAAGGTCGGTGAGGCTCGTGAATCGGGCCGGCTGTGGAGTATCTACGAGATCAGACCGCCGGCGCGGGCATCCGATCCGTCGATGAAACCCTAGGCATCCCGCACCGGATCGCAGGAGCATAATCGAAGACTCATGAAGCCTCCCGAAATTACCGTTATCGTTCCGATCTATAACGGGTCGAGTTATCTCGCTGAGACACTTCATTCCTTGTTGTCCCAGACATTCGGAGACTTCGAGTTGCTTGCTGTCGATGATGGAAGCATAGATGGATCGTGCGATATTGTTCGCTCTTTCAAGGATGAGCGAGTACGTTTGATCCAAAAGAAAAATGGCGGACTTTGCGAGGCGTTGAACCTCGGCATCGCGGAGGCCAGGGCCCCTTATATCGCTCGTTCCGATCAGGATGACATCAGTCTTCCTGAACGGCTTGAACATCAGCTGCGGGTGATGGCAGATCATCCAGAGGCGCTCGGCGTCTTCGCTTACAGCACCAAATTCGGGAGCAAGCACCGCTGGTCGAATGCAGACAAGATGGTAATGGCGCCGGGCGAACTGAAGGAGTATGAACCGATGGTGGACGGCTGTCTGCTCTGTTCGACCATGTTTGTTCGAACTGCGGCACTCAGGTCTATCGGCGGCTTCAGGCAGTCGTACTACCCGGCAGACGATTGGGACCTGGAGTGCCGATTGGCACAGGCGGGCAAGGTCTTAATCCTGCGCGAGCCGCTGATCGCCTACCGTTTCCAAACGGACGCAAACACCTACCGGTTCTTTGCCACTATGAGAGAGAAGGCTCGCTGGGCAAAAGACTCTAACCGGCGCCGTCTGCAGTCGACTCCGGAACTGACCTTCGACGAGTTTAAGCTAGCCCAGGCAAACGATCTTTGGTCGCGTTGGGGAAGATACCTCAGAGACTCATCCAAACTGCAGATGCGGATCGCTGGGCAAAGGTATTTGGATGGCCGCTATTGGGCTGGCGCTGGCCACCTGATTGCGGCGATCCTGCTCAATCCTGCTGACTTTGTCGGACGTGTAAGATTTTATTTCGCTCATGAGTGATCGCCTGCGCACCGCCGGGACAACATCACCTTCCTTGTATTACGGCACTGAATTGGCGCCGCAGGACTTGGACGGGAAAAACAAGCAGGAATCTTCATCGCTCTCACCTCAACCACAAACCCTGTCGTTGAGTGAATTCCTCCCGGCGCTGTTCGAGTCGTTTACCGAGGAAGGATTGCGGCCATGCGTCTTGCGGAATTATGAGGGATTTCCCGTCCACAATGTTGGCGGCGACATCGATTTCCTGATTCGTCCGTCAGAGTTGCCGCGCGCCATCCGTGCGCTTAGATCCTTGCATAACATTCGAGTCGTCGGCTATTCCCAAAGTCACTGGGTGGCGCACGCACACTTGGAGGGGATTTCTCCCGCTCCTGAAGTGCGCTCGCTTGCTCTCGATTTCATCTGGAGTTTGAACTGGAAGGGACTCGAGTACCTCTCAACTGAGTCTGTGCTTCAAGCAGCAATGCCGCGACACGCCGGGGGCTTGACTTTTCTTGTGCCGTCACCAGTCCATGAGGCGATCATCTCGCTGTTATCGAGCCTTCTTGTCGGTGGGTGGCTTAATGAGAAGTACTTCACCAAATTGCAACAATCGTTCGCGGACGACAGCCTCAAAGTGACAGCGGCTCTGTCGGCGAGCTTCGAAAATGGGGTTGCGAAGAGATTAGTGGCGTCGGTGATTGACGGCGATAGGCAGAGGATACTGAGTTGCGTCAGGCCTCTTCGCGTCTCATTGGCTCGGCGCAGTCTGCTGCATAGGCCGTTGCGCAGCGTCTTATCCGTCGCCCGATACTATATGCGCGAATTTGGGGTGCGCTGTACGCCGGCAACCCTCGAATCAGTTTGCATACTGGGATGCGACGGCCGCGCCAGGACAACAATCATTGAAAGCCTGATTCCGATGCTTCGCAACTCGGCGACGACAGTTGAGAGATACCAATTCGGACCTCAGCTCTTTACAATGCAAGCGTCAATCGGAAATGCAATTGCGGAATCGGACACCGAAGATCGAAGCACATCTTTGGTCCCTTTGGCGACAATCTTCAAGAGAATTGCAGGAGAATGGATAGGTCAGTTCAAGAAGAGAAATAATCTAACGCTCCGGATCGGCACGAGCAGTTACTATGACCTGCTGTTTGATTCGCAAGAGCATCGCCTTAGGATGCCATCATTGTTTGCGAGAGTTGTTGGACATCTTCTTCCCGCCATCGATTTGTTGATCGTGCTGGACGAAACTGAACAGGGAATGCAACTAGGGAGCCACCAAGCGCCTTTCGCGGAAGGAGCCGGGCGAAATGAGACCAGACCTGACTTTGCGAAAGTGAGGGACCGTCGCGTCATTCCAAAGGCGTGCGGACCGTCACCGAGCGTCGTGGAAGAGGTGTATGCCGAGATCATCGATATGCTGGCTCAAAGAACGAAAAGCAAGCTCAAGAGCCATTTCGAGTCCCCCTGAACAATCGACGCACATGGTCATCTTAAGGATCGCCTGAGGGGATTCGTGATCAATACGTAGCTTCAGGTCCAGCAGAACTTAATTCATCAGGCAGAAGAAAGCCCGAATGCCAGGGAGAGAGAGATCGGGCCACGGTCACAGACCTGCGGTCATAAAGGAGGTTAATCTGAAGGTAGCAATTCTCGGTCCCGATGGCGCCGGTAAGAGCTCTGTCATTCAAGGATTGATGGCCAAATTGAGCGATGGTAAACGCAGGCTGAAGATGCGTCATCTGAAGCCGCGCCTCGTGATACTGCGTCATACTGATTCGCTAACTGTGGTAACTGATCCTCATGGCAAACCGCCGCGGTCGGCGCTGATTTCGGTTGCTAAAATATCAGTTTGGCTCATCGAGGAGTGGTATGCCAGCATCTTTCAAGATCGAAAAAATGTATTGCTCATTTGCGACCGGTACTATCATGATCTCTTGATCGATCCAAAGCGCTATCGCTATGGAGGCCCCGACTGGGTTGCCAAACAGGTCGGAATGTTGATGCCGCAGCCGGATCTGTGGGTGCTATTGGATGCTCCGGCAGAAGTGTTGCAGGCGCGCAAGCAGGAAGTACCCCTGAACGAGACTCTGAGACAGCGCGACGAATACCTGTCATTCATCCATGGCCAAGGAAACTCTGTGATTGTGGATGCGGCTCAGTCGCTCGACAAGGTCATCAGCGATGTCGAAAACGCTGTCACAAGAACCTCAGTCCCGAGCCTTGGCATCCATGAGTGAGATAGGGATCTTCTACAACACTGAGCAGCATTCCGCTGCGACGCATCTTGCCCTGCGCTGGAATCGACGAGTACGTTTTATTGTTCCGCGGAAAGCGGCTGCACAGAGAGCGTGCTGCACGACCTTCAGCCCAGGGCGATTAGAACTTAGCCTCAGAGCTATTGCAAGTCTGCCCCGGGTCTTTGGCGCGGTTAGCTGTATAGAAGCCGAACCTCTGGCATCGATCAGAGAGGTCATCACCAACGAGGCTGGGCTGTCCTGTTGCCGTGCTGGGACTCCAGGACCATGGTCGAAAGACACCATTTTATTCTTGGACAAGACCACACTTGACCCACTGTATATCGTGAAAGCCGGGGCAGGAGAAGCCGTCAACGTACTCCTCCAGAACGAAGCCCAGTGGCTGCGTACCCTGCGCAGAGAGCCATCCCTCATTGACAATATTCCCGAACTTCTTACGCATCGTTCTTGTGCAGAGCTCTCTTTTGTAGTGGGGCGCCCGATCGCGGGAGTTATTGACCCTAGATTCGGGGAGACACACATCGATTTTCTGAGAAAGCTCCAGGAGTACTCGGAGCAGACAATGTGGTTTGCAGAGTCCAGAGTTTATCGAAATATGCGTGCGCGCTTGAATAATCTCCACGGGATGCTGTCGGATGCGTGGCTAAATCGTTTCGACCGCGGCATGCGAGCCATCGAGCGGGCGCTGTCAGAGACGCCACTCCTGGTAGTGGCGGCGCACAACGATTTCACGCAATGGAATATTCGCAGAATAGGTGGCGTCGCCAAAGTCTTCGACTGGGAGTACGCTGACTACGAGCAGCTCCCATTGTTCGATCCTCTTCATTTCTTTTTGCTGCCGTTGGGATTAAAAAGGGAGTCACAGGCCAGGATCGTTCGTCGAATGCTTCAAGGTCTGCAAGTTTGTCAGCAACAGTTTGACTCAAGGTGGACCTACAAGCCGGAGATACAGGCCCTGGCATATCTCATCAATCTTTGCACGCTCTATCTTTGGTCGGTCTCCGGAAGGTCCGAATCGAATCCCGTAGTTCAAAGCTATGGCCTGATTATTGACTATCTGTGCCGTGACAAAGTGTGACCTCGATCAGCCGGGTTTGTTGTCGATGAGTATCATGCACCTGTTAGTTTCGCTGAGTTTCATCAGAGCAGCAGAACGTTCCATTAAGACAATAGAACCTTCAGCATCGTTATTGGAGAATTGGCTTTGTGCCGCATCGGCAAGAGGTGGACGGGATGAACAGTAAACTGATCGTGGTTACGGGCGCGGGCGGGTTCATTGGCGGGAATCTGGTAGCTTCATTACGGCAAAGGGGTTGCAGTATACGCGCCGTCGACATAAAACCTCTAGATCGTTGGTATCAGAGATTTGACGATGCCGAGAGTCTCTGTCTTGACCTGAGCGAAAAGGAGAATTGCGAATTCGCTGCAAGGGGCGCCGCGGAGATCTACAATCTCGCTGCGAACATGGGCGGTATGGGATTCATCGAAGGGAATAAGGCCCTGTGCATGCTGTCTGTGTTAATTAACACTCATATGCTGATGGCGGCACGCAAGTGCGGCATTGAGCGATATTTCTATTCTTCCTCGGCTTGTGTTTACAACGGAACTTTGCAGCATACCTCCGATGACGGCGAAAAGTATTCGCCGCCGGCATTGAAAGAGACGGACGCTTATCCCGCTTTAGCTGAAGATGGTTACGGCTGGGAGAAGCTCTTTTCCGAGCGGATGTGCCGACACTTCATGGAGGATTTTGGCCTCTACACCCGAGTGGCTCGCTTCCATAATGTGTATGGCCCCTGGGGAACCTGGTTCGGCGGCCGCGAGAAAGCTCCAGCAGCCATTTGCCGCAAGGTGATCGAAGCTCAATCCACAGGCAAGAACGAGATTGAGATATGGGGAAACGGTCACCATACTCGCTCCTTTTTGTACATCGACGACTGCATCAAGGGCATCGACCTGATACTTGCCTCAAAGATTATCGAGCCTATTAATCTCGGATCGAGCGAAGCTGTAAGCATCAATCAGCTAGTGGATATTGTTGAGGACATCGCAGGGATCAAACTGAAGCGAAGGTATGTCCTGGACGCACCCAAAGGCGTGAATGGCCGGAATAGCGACAACGCGATGATCCGTGAGCGTCTCGGGTGGGAGCCAAGCATACCGCTTCGGGTAGGTTTGGAGAAGACGTACGCTTGGATATATGAGCAATACCAACTGCGCGAGCGGGGCGCTAAAGGCGTAGTGCGCGAGGCTGATGATTAACAATCATGGAAGTGAATACAGAGAGGAAGCGATTCCTCATTTTGTAGTTGCTTGGGCGTCGTACAAGTTCTTTGCAAGGGTTGCTGGATTCCGTAACTTTCTTTCGATTCATTCAGAATCATTGCGCTCACGTGCAATCAGTTTTTCTAAGAGGTGTTCGGTGTAATGGCGGCATTGCCCAGAATCAGCGTAGTTGTCACATCCTTCAATCAGGCACAATATCTGGAGCTGACTCTGCGGTCGGTTATCGATCAGAATTACCCTGGTCTCGAGCTGATAATAATAGACGGAGGCTCTAGCGATGAAAGCCCGGATATTATTCGCAAGTACCAACAGCACATGGAATATTGGTGCAGCGAGCCCGATGGAGGCCACCCACAAGGAATCATTAAGGGTTTTGCTCATGCAACCGGAGAAATCTTGTGTTTTCTCAACAGTGATGACCTTTTTGAACCTTGCACCTTGCACGAGGTTGGGAGATATTTCGCCCAGCATCCCGGCGTTGAGGCCGTTTACGGAGACGCTACATGGATTGACGCTGCAGGAAGCGTGCTGATGCCAAAGAAGGAGATACCCTTTAACCGATTCATTTGGCTTTATACTTACAATTATGTCCCTGGCATGTCCATGTTCTGGCGCAGGACCATATACGACAGAGTCGGCGGAGTGAATCCGGAATATCCGTTGGCATTCGATGCGGATCTATGGATACGATTCAGCGATCACGGGAGAATTGAGCACGTCGCACGACAGTGGTCGCGAATGCGCTATTATCCGGAACAGAAAAACAGGCGTTTCCGCGAGAAAAGTGACCGTGAAGATATGATGATCCGAGCTCGCTACTGGAAGAATCAGAAGAAGCCATTAACATATACCCTTCGCCGGACAATTGCTCTTAGCCTGCGAATTTTTTTGAAACTGGTGAGTGGTTGTTATAGTTGGGGTTATCCAAAATATCTGGAAAGATCATGAAGGTTCTGCTTTCCGCATACGCATGCGAGCCGCATAAGGGGTCGGAGCCAGAGGTCGGCTGGCAGCGGTCCTTGCATATGATGGCGCATGCCGAGGAGGTTTGGGTGCTGACGCGCGCGAACAACAGATCGGTTATTGAAGCAGACCCCTTGAGTTGTACGCCCGGATTGCACTTCATCTACTATGACCTTCCACAGTGGGTTCTGAGCTTAAAGAAGCGGGTTTGGTTCCTTCCTTTTTATTATCTTCTATGGCAATTGGGAGCATACCGTCTGGCCGCCAGGCATCACCGCAACCGAGCGTTTGACTCTGTTTACCATGTAACTCTTACCAGCATGCTGCCGGGTTCCTTCATGGGCTGGCTCGGGATCCCGTTTGTTATTGGACCCATAGCAGGTGGAGAACGCGCGCCGCTTCGCTTGCGCCGCAGCATGCCAATACGGAGCAAGTCTCGCGAGTTGCTTAGGGACTTTGGAATTCTATTTCAACTCTGTAGTCCGCTGACGCATTTGACGTGTGCTGCTGCGAAGCATATCCATGTCACGACACCGGAGAGCCTGCGTTTGATTCCACGCAGGTGGCATTTTAAGACATCGGTGCAACTGGCTATTGCATCGAGTGGACACGTTGCAGGAAATGATAAGTGTCGGCGTCCAGACTCGCCACGATTTGTCTTTGTTGGTCGCCTTCTTTTCTGGAAAGGTTTGCATTTCGCGATTCAAGCACTCGCGAAGGCTAGAACGACAAATCCAGCGGTGACTCTTACTGTGATCGGCAGTGGCCCCGATGAGCGGCGTTTGCGAGAGGTAGCGAAGAGATTCGGCGTGGCGGACGCGGTCGAATTCACAGGCTATCTTCCTCGACAGCGTCTTGTCGATGCATTTCATAGCCATAGTGCACTGGTCTTTCCGAGCCTTCATGACTCTGGAGGGCTGGTTGTTCTTGAGGCACTTGCAGAGGGTCTTCCCGTCGTCTGTCTTGATCTCGGAGGGCCTGGCATCGCGGTCAACGCTACTTGTGGAATCGTTGTTTCAACGGCGCATGCAACTGAGGCTCAAATTATCACTAATATGGCAAACGCCATGGTCTCTGTTGCATCGATGCCAGTATCGGAGTCGGCACGCCTTTCTGCGGGGGCGATCGCCAGGGCGAACGAACTGTCTTGGGCCAGACTTACAGAACGCATCGTTGGATGAGACGGGTCTGGAGCATTAATTTGGCAACGGGTGGGAATGACTTGCGAGGTCCCGACAGTATGACACCTCCGTCGATAACCTTGGACTCACCCTACCAATTGCCTCGGCAGATTCCGCAACTGGATCGTCTGCGCGGCTTGGCAATCTTGCTGGTGTTGGTTTGTCACGCCGGATACATTGCACCTCCCGCCTTGGCTCGAATCACCGACCAGGGCTGGATCGGTGTCGATCTGTTTTTCGTTCTTTCGGGATTCCTGATCACCGGGATCCTGTGGGACACGCGCGACGGCAAAAGATACTTCAGACGTTTTTACGAGCGGCGTGTTCTCCGCATCTGGCCAGTCTACATGCTTGTGCTTGTATTTGCTTTTGGGGTGATGCCGCTCTTAAAACTGATCGTGGGCGGAATGCTTCTGAGCATCCCAAGAGAACCTCTCGGATTCTGGCCGTATTTGCTGATGGTCCAGAATCTGTTTTGGGACGGCAGCCATGGCTCTTCGATGCTGGGGATGACCTGGTCTTTGGCAATCGAAGAGCAGTTCTACCTCGTCTGGCCGGCAGTGATTTATTTTGCTCCCCGGCGCGTCATTCTGCCGGGCTTGTCTCTCGGCATTCTCATGTGCCCGTTGCTTCGACTGTGGGCCGTGGATCGCGGTTTCTCGGAGTCGACCATCTACCACCTCCCACTGACTCACGGCGATGGCCTGCTTTGCGGAGCAGTGCTTGCTGTCTGGCTCCGAACGGCAAAGCCGAAGCGCCGTACTCTCCTCCTGATGGGAATCGCCCTCCTGCTGGCTGGCTGCTTACTCTACGCGCCGCTACGCCCGCTGAATGTGACGGTTTTGAATTGTTCTCCCCTTGTTATTACTGCCGTTGCGTCGATTTCTACAGGCCTGCTCTTAGTCGCTTTGGTCTCCGAGAACATGGGTCGGTTTCTGCACCGCTTTGTTTTTATGAGTCGATCGCTAGCCTTCCTTGGATTCATCAGTTATGGTCTCTACCTGTATCACGCATTTATCGTACGACTGGCAATCAGCAATAAAGTCGCGGTGATGCTTGACAGGTGGCATCACCTGGTTCTCACCCAATGGCTCATGGTGGCTAGCGCAGTGGGGCTGAGCATTCTTGTCGCGTGGATATCTCGAGTGACTCTAGAACGATTTGCCTTGTCACAAAAGGGGATATTCGGATAGAAACATGGTTTCCCAGACCCACCTGTCTAACTTTTCGGGTTTAATGAAGAGCTGGGTGTAAGAGAAAAGGACAAAACGGCCAGATGAGTCAAGCTCTCCTGCGGATAAACGAGAATCGATACGGACACCCTGGTGTTAATCCATCCAGACGCCCTTCATTTCTGAGATTTCTTCTGCGCTATCCTATCTTCCTTCTCGCCTTTGGACCTCCGCTCTTCAGATCTTCCGCGATTGACGCGACCAGAGGTTTAATCGATTTCTGGAGCTTCATTCAGGTCGGTCTTCTGTCATCGATTGCCCTTCGGGCTATTTTACGTCTGGCTTTCTCGCAGGCAGTTTTTCTTCCAAGGCAGATCCGTTCTGTCCTTAAGTATTGGTTTTTTCTCGGGATAATATATTTGGGCTCCGTGATGTATTCTCCCAGCCGACTGGTTTCGATGGCATACTCCGGGCTTTACTTTCTCTCGTTCGCGTGTGTAGTTGAGTTTGTTGTCGATATCTATCGGACCCCCCCGAATTGGATGCAATGTCTGCTTCACCTTCGACTCATTGCGCTCCTTCTCCTCTCCCTTGATCTCATCGTTCTCTACTTCAATCCAAAACTCGTGATCGGGAATCTAGGAGAAGCAGGGCTCAGTTTTGGAGGAGGACTTGTGGGCCCCACCCCATTAATCTGTCCGATGATTGCGATCATTTCGGCCTACGCATTCCAGCGTTCCTTGGAACCTAGGGGCCGATCCGTCTTCCTCTTTCTCATCGGCCTGGCAGGCTCGTTGGGCACGCAATCCCGAGGATGCGGACTCGCGCTGCTCGCAACTCTCGCGATTCTTGCGATTCGATGGGCAATGGCTGGTGTTCGCACCGCATATCTCATAATCTCCGGTTTCATGGCCTTCGTGTTGATTTTCGGCGTTGCTTTAGGAGGCGTCGGAGGCGGAAGCCTCTGGAGAATTGTCAACAAGGGCCAGAACGCCGAGGGCATTGCAACTGGCAGCGGAAGAACGGAGATATGGCAATTCGTGCTCCAATACTGTCTGAAGCACCCGCTAGGGATGGGCTACGTCGCTGGCTTCCGAATGATCTTCAGGGATTACTTCGCTGTCGGTCTTCTTTTAACTCCGGCGAGTATCGGAAACGCTCACAACTCGCATATCCAGGTTCTTGCGGACGCAGGCTGGCTGGCTCTGGCGATTTATCTGGCAATGATGACGAAGATCCTCAGGTTGACATGGCGCTTCAAGATTGAGAGGCCCTATTCTCGGATTGGGTCAGACAGTCTACCTCGCGAGGCGCTTGAATGCGGGATGTTCATGCTTGTTTTTTGTTTCCTGGAGGGAATAGATACCTCGGTATTCTCTGTTCCTTTAACAGCTTCATTTTATTGGCAGAATATTATCATTGCGATGATTCTCGGCATCTCCGCAAGAATGCTCGCTAATTCTCGTTCCCGGCATTTCGATCCTACCTGCGAATTTCCCGTCTAGCATGAGAAGGGTCTCTATGATTGAGGATTCCGCCACGCCTCACAGCAATCGAAAAGAGGTTGGCAGTGCGACGAAGGACCGCACTCTCTTTCAGAGAGTTCTACAGCGTTGTGTACGCTCCGAACAAATCGATCTGCGGAGCAGCGTGTTGATTGTCGGCGGAAGTTACGAGGACGCAAGGATTCTTCACAACATTGGCTTCCAGCACATGACTCTGACGAATCTTCAAGACTTGGCCTGTTTCAAGCTTCTGCAGATGGATGGGGTTGAACTGGAATTGCTGAAAGCGGATGCTGAGGAGTTGCAAATCCAAGACGGGACCTATGACCTGGTATTGGCGCACGAAGTGCTGCACCATTGCCGTTCTCCGCATAAGGCACTGCTCGAGATGCTTCGTGTGAGCCGGAAGCACATAATCATTCTGGAACCTAACGAATCGCACTTAATGCGCGCATTCGTGAAACTACGCTTTTCGTTCCCGTATGAACTCCCCGCTGTCATCTTCAACGATTTTCAGCAAGGCGGGGTTCGCAACACCTGCATTCCCAATTACATCTTTCGATGGAACGAGCGGGAAGTGTACCAGACGATCGCCTCTTTTATTCCGGAGTTTGACTTCAGCCTTTATGTCCGCTCCTACTGGGATTTTAATGTTGACAAGAGCGAACTTGCGCTGCGCAGTAGTACACGGATCGGAAGTTTCACAAGAATCATGGGACCAGGTCTATTCCTGGCCTGTTTGCACGGCTTTCAGGCTGTTGTGAACCGCTTGCCAGGGCTTGGCAGGCAAGGGAATAAGTTCTTCGGCTGCATAACCAAGCATGACAGATTGAAACCGTGGCTCTTGCGGCAAGATGGCCGGATTGCCTTTAGTCGTGACTTTACGAAGCACTGACGATCACGAAGTGTCGAGGTGTCTGGTTTTGGATGATGGAAGCAATGAGCGAATTGAAACTCTGTGAGAATCCTTGTAGCTCATAACAGATATCGATTCAGCGGTGGGGAAGATGCGGTAGTGCGCGACGAGATCGACCTGCTTCGGCGTCACGGCCACAACGTGGAGCTGCTGGAACAGGATAACGACGCCATCGATGGTCTTCGCGGCAAGTTCCTTGCCTCCACGTCGATCTTCTACTCGGTGCGGTCGCGAGAGCGGATGAAGCAAGCGATTCGCGGATTCCAGCCCGACGTGGTGCATATTCATAACTGGTTCCCCTTGCTCTCGCCGTCGATCGTTCTCGCGGCCGACGAGAAGGGGATACCCGTGGTGCAGACCCTGCATAATTTCAGAATGCTCTGCGCAAACGCACTGCTTTATCGGAACGGCGAGGTTTGCACAGACTGTGTAGGTAAAACTCTTCCGGTCGACGGCATTATTCATGGCTGCTATCGCAACAGCCGGGCGGGAAGTGCGATCGTCGTGGCTGCCCATGCCTTTCATCGCCTCATGGACACGTGGAGTCGCGTCGATCTTTTTGTTGCGGTTTCTGAATTTGAGCGCGAGATACTTGTTCGGGGCGGTTTGCCTGGCGGAAAAGTCGTTGTAAAACCAAATTTCGTTGGTTCAGACACGTGGAAGGCCGAAAGAGATGCAGAAGATGTCGCAGTTTTTGTTGGGCGGCTTTCGCCTGAAAAAGGTATCCGGACGCTGCTCTCAGCTTGGAATAAGGGCAGAATTCCCCTTGGTCTAAGGATTATCGGCGATGGTCCCCTGGCGGAAGAGGTGCGCTCAAGAGCGGCTTGCATGGCGGGTGTCGAGTACCTTGGAGCGCAGTCGCAGGACAATGTCTATCGCGAAATGGCGAAGGCGAAGTTCCTGATCTTTCCCTCAGAGTGGTTTGAGACCTTTGGACGCACGGTAATCGAGGCCTTTGCGCAAGGCACGCCGGTCCTGTCAAGCGATCATGGTTGCGTTCGGGAGTTAGTTGAAGATGGCGTGACCGGCTATCGCTTTGTGCCGGGGAATGTCGAGTCGCTCATTGCCGGAGCCCTTCGCCTCTTCGCCTGCGAAGACTACGAGAGAATGCGCGCGAAATGCCGGGAGTCGTTTCTAAAGAGGTATGCAGCGGAGATTAATTACGCGCTCTTGACAGGCGTCTACGCTAAAGCAATCGCACTTCGAAAACTACGAATGCAATGTAACTGAAATTCATTCTCAAATCTCCCCGGCTCCAAGTCCATTCGCGTATTCCCAAATCAGTTTTGCATGCTCCTCTCCGTTGAGCACGCGAAAGACCCCTTCGGCAAGGGCTTGCAGTTCATCCTCGCCCGGATAGACAACTACCGGCGCAATCCACTCGAGATAATTTCGCAGCAGACTCACCACTCTCTCTGAATGCGCCATCCCACCGGTCAGCAACATGGCGTCGACCTTACCCTTGAGCACCGCCGCCATTGCTCCAGCTTCTTTTCCGATCTGATAGACCATCGCATCGAAGATCAGGGCCGCCTCACGATCACCCGCATCGATTCGCCGTTCCACTTCTTTAAGATCGCGGGTGCCAAGATAAGCGAAGAGGCCGCCGCCTCCGAAGACGTGGCGATCAAGCTGAGCCTGAGTGTATTGACCGCTGAAGCAGAGTCTTATCAGAGCGCGCGCGGGTAATCCTCCCGTACGGTCCACGGCAAAGGGACCTTCCCCGATGGAGTTGCTGTCAATGGTCTTGCCGTCCTGGTGGGCCGACACGGTGATTCCGCTGCCCATGTGCGCCACAATCAGCCGCAGTTCGGGATAGGCGCACCCTTTTTCGCGCGCGTAGCGCCGGGCCATGGCTTTGGTGTTCAGGGCATGGCCCATCGAGATGCGCTGGATCAGCGGCGATCCGGTGGGCCGCGCGCAGGGCTGCCACTCGTCTACGGTCACCGGATCGACAATGTAGGCATTCACGCCGGCCAGATGGGCAAATCTAAGCGCCAGCAAGGCTCCCAGGTTCGACGCGTGCTGACCACGGGGGGCCAGTCGCAATTCCGTCACCATGGCTTCATCGACCAGGTAGGTGCCGCAGGGCAGCGGCGGCAGCAGCCCTCCCCGGCCCGCCACCGCGGCGAACACCGGTGCCGCATACCCGGCCTCAGCGAGAGCTTTTTCGATCAGCTCGGCACGATACTCAAGCCGCGCCAGGATGGGTTGTCCGCTGAAACGTTCAATCTCCTCATCCGCGTGCCAGATCGTGCGCTCCCATTCGGCGCCATCCATGGTGTAGACCCCAAACTTGGTGGATGTGCCTCCGGGGTTGAGCACAAGTACGCGGGTGTCTTTGCCTGTCAAGAACCGCACCTCCAACTCCAGAAAGAGTTTACCCCGTCCGCCGCATTCACGATACTCGACGGGAAGTCAGACCTTGTCCGGCCCCAAAACCGGATAGACCCCTGGCGACCTAGGGTCGATTGAACCAGAAATTCGCGGTCCGTTCGCAGAATCCGTGCTACACTCGATTCAATCGTAGAATTCGATCTGAAGTTCTTGCCTGTTCTGGTTACCGCCTACTCGCAAACTTCCACATTGCGTTCGCGGTAAATCAGTATTGAAGGAGTAACACACAATGGAAACAGGCACAGTCAAGTGGTTCAATGACGCCAAGGGATTTGGATTTCTGAGCCGTGAAAACGGCGAGGACGTTTTCGTCCATCACACCGCCATCCAATCGAGCGGTTTCCGCTCGCTGCAAGAGGGCCAGCGCGTCCAGTTCAACGTGACCAAGGGTCCCAAGGGCTGGCAGGCTGAGAACGTCCAGGTTGTCTAAGGATTACCCCTTGCAACAGGTTCTGGTTCAAAAGGAAAGGGACGGCGAAACTGCCGTCCCTTTCGTGCGTTTGGTAGTATTGCAATCCGATCCAGTGCGCTGATCGCTGACAATTATGGACGATTTCCCTGATTTCATGAAACATCCCGCAAACAGGATCGCGAGCCCTAGCCAAGCGACCCCAGGCGTCGAGGGATACGTCTTCGACGGCGAAGATGGAGGCCAGATGGCGTTTTGGACCTGCCGAGAAACTGCGGCGTCTGCGGCCCATGTCCACGCTTACGACGAATACATGCTCGTTGTCCGGGGTTGCTACACGTTAATCATCGATGGGGAGCGGATTCCGGTGAAGGCTGGAGAAGAGTGTTTCATTCCGAGCGGCGTTGCGCATCGTGGCGAAGTCCTTGCCGGGACCAGAGCGATTCACGCATTTGGCGGCCATCGGGCCAACAGAGTTCAGAACCCCTGACGACCCCGTCCTCACCGGCTATGCGGCCGGCTTGAGGCTCTTGACGCTGACCCCCGGAATGGCCGGATGCAGACTCTCTTTGAGCGTTTCGTGGGTGCCCAGATACTGCAGCACATCATTAATGGAATCTTCAAAACGCCCGCCGGTCTTGTGGGTGGCTTTAACTCCTTTGGAGACCAACTGGCAGACTTCAAAGCGGTTCATTCCCTGCGCGAGCGCACGGTGTACCTTTGCGGAACGCATGTCTTCACTCCGGTCAGCAGGTGATTGTTGCGTGCGGTACGGGGCTCGTCAGCAGCGATCGGACGGCAAATGCCGAGCAGGCAATTCGACTTCAAAGGGTAGGGCCTTGGATTCGGCGCTTTCTTCATTGTACGCTGGAAAGTGCTTGAGCGCCGGTTCCAACGCGCATAGCCCCGCGCACAGCCCGCTTTCGCCGGCGTGAAATCCCTGTTAACATTAAGCTCGAATCACCCCATCTGCGGGAATCCCAGAAACGATAGAAGCGAAAGAGGAACCAAGTGGCAGATACCACCAAGATTGAAGACAAAGAAGAACGAAAGAAACTGAAGCGCGCCGCCCGCAAGAAGGCCGCCCCCAAGGCAAAACGCACCGAGCCGCGCGGATCGAAGAAGAAGAAAGTCAAGAAGATGGCGCGCGGGCAGTCGAAACGGTAAGAGGCTGTCCGCATCAACATGAGGGTTCCGGGTCTGCTCGCGAGCGAGCGTCAGACTCGGAACCCGGAACTACTATTGCTCTCTTGGAAGATTTCGCCTCCCACCCTATTGTTGATCTGACCGGATCCATTGGGAGTTAAGAGCGGGAAACTCCAACGAGCCCCCGGCCTGCAGGGTTCGGTCACAGCATCCTGGACTGCGGGACCCTCTGAAGACACAAGATCCGCAAACGGCAACTTCCCGCCAAGTGCGAGACAAGGAGACTAGCCCTGATCAGACAACTTGGCGCACGCAAGTCGATCGACAAGCTGATCCGGGACTCGGAAGAACCCGAGCGTGCACTCAAGAAGACCCTGGGGCCGTGGTCGCTGACCGCCCTCGGCATCGGGGCGGTGATCGGCTCGGGCATCTTTACCGTCATCGGCACGGCGATCTCCGGGGAGAAGCTCCAAGCCCCCAGTATCAGCAATACTCCTTTGGCCCACTACCTCATCACTCACACCATACTAGCCGGCAGGCCCGGAGCCGGTCCGGCGATCGCCGTCTCGCTATTTCTGGTTGCGATCGTCTGCGCGCTCACCGGGCTCTGTTACGCCGAACTCGCCTCCATGATTCCCATTGCCGGCTCGGCTTATACCTATACCTACGCCACCCTGGGTGAGCTGATCGCCTGGATCATCGGCTGGGATTTGATCCTCGAATATGCGGGCTCCAATATGACGGTGAGCGTAGGTTTTGCCGCCCACGTAGTGGATCTCCTGGACTGGTTCGGCCTGCATCCATCGCCGATATGGCTTTCGCCGGCCTATCTGCCGGAAGGCCTGCAGGATCTGGCCGGTAACTGGCTCTACCACCCCGGCTGGCACTTCGGCTTCAACATCCCCGCCTTTCTCATCGTGCTGGTGCTCACCGTGATTTTGGTGCGCGGCATTCGCGAGTCGGCCAGCACCAACAACATGATGGTGGGCCTCAAGCTGATCGCCATCCTGATCTTCGTCTTCGCGGTGATTGGCTTCATCCATCCCAGCAACTGGCATCCCTTCATGCCCAACGGCTGGTCGGGCGTTCTCACCGGCGGGTCGATCATCTTCTTCACCTACATCGGCTTCGACTCGGTCTCAACGGCGGCCGAAGAGTGCCGTAACCCGCAGCGCGATCTGCCCATCGGCATTATCGCAACGCTGGCAATCTGCACGACGCTTTATGTGGCCGTAGCCATATGCCTCACTGGCCTGGTGCCCTGGCAGTCGATGGTCGGCGATGCCGCGCCGGTGGTCAACGCGCTCAAAAAGCTCTCCATCCTGCCCGGAGGACACTCGCTCCACTGGATCAGGCTGGTCGTCCTCTTTGGCGCCATCATGGGCATGCTATCGTCGATCCTGGTCTACCAACTCGGCCAATCGCGCGTCTGGTTCTCCATGTCCAGGGACGGCCTGCTCCCCAAAGTCTTCAGCAATGTGCATCCCGTCTTTCGCACACCAGCCTTCTCCACCTGGGTTGCTGGTTTTGTAGTTGCTATTCCTTCAGGCCTCTTCGACATCGGCACCCTCGCCGACCTCTCCAACATCGGCACCCTCTTTGCCTTCGTCCTGGTCTCTGTCGGAGTCATCGTCCTGCGCATTCGCGAGCCGGAGCGCCGACGTGGCTTTCGCGTCCCCGGCGGTCCTGTCATTCCGGCCCTCAGCGTCATCTTCTGCTTCCTGCTGATGGCCGGCTTGCCCATCATCACCTGGCTCCGCTTCATCATCTGGCTAGTGATCGGCCTGGTTATTTACTTCCTCTATAGCCGCCACCGGTCCGAGTTCGCACCGCCGCGATAAAATGGAAGTAGTGCCGGACATCACAAGCTTCATCCGCCGTCTCCCCAAGGCCGAGTTGCATCTGCATCTCGAAGGCAGCATCCTGCCTTCGACCCTGGTCGAACTGAGCAAGCGCCACGACGACCGTCCGCTCACACTGCCCGAGGCGCGGGCACTCTATCACTTCACAGACTTTACGGGCTTCCTCGAAGCCTTCAAGGCCGTGACCCGATTGCTTCTCAATCCGGACGATTACGAACTGGCCGCCTGGCGCATGATGGAGCGTCTAGCCGATCAAGGCGTCGTCCACGCGGAGGTCTTTGTCTCAGTCGGCGTCATTTATCTGTGGCGCAACCACGACCCGGCGGCCTTCGAGCCCATCTTCGCCGGCCTGGAGCGAGCCCGCGAGCGCGCCGAGAGAGATTTAGGCCTGACGGTCTACTGGATCTTCGATGCTGTGCGCCACTTTACCGTCGAGGAGGCCGAGCGGGTCTTTCGCAAGGCCGCAGAACTCAAGCCCACACACCCCTCCATCATCGGCGTCGGCCTAGGCGGCGACGAGCGCCAAGCCGGCTCTGAACCATTTCGCGCCCTCTATGCCAAGGCGGCTGCGGCCGGTCTGCATCTCACCAATCACGCCGGCGAGACCACCGGACCAGAGGCCATTCGCGAAGCGCTGTCGATCGGTTCGGAAAGAATCGGCCACGCCCTCTCGGCTGTCAGGGACTTCTACCTGATGGAGGAACTCAGGGAGCGGCGCATCCCACTCGAACTGAACCTGACCTCCAACGTCCGCACCGGCGTCTGCATCTCGTATGCCGATCATCCGCTGAAAAAGTACTTCAAAGCCGGGCTGCTGGTGACGTTGAACTCCGACGACCCCGCCTTCTTCGGCTCCGACCTCGCCAACGAGTTTCTGCTGGCACACACCGAAGCCGGGTTTACCCGCGATGAGCTTCGCCAACTGGCAGCCAACTCCATCCAGGCCAGCTTTCTGCCCACACCGGCAAAGATCGAGTGGCTCTTCCGCATCGATTCGACGAAGTAGTAAGGACAAAGGGCACCCTTCTTAGAACTACAGCTGTAGATGCTTCCTTGCAAAGGGAAAAGACCAATCCCAGGGCCTAAAGGCCGCACAAAATCGCATCCTTTCCGGGGGTTATAACCCCCGGCTCCCTCCGGAATCGACGATCTACAACCGTAGAATTGGTCACGGCCGCTTATCGCCGCATGTGACAGCCCGTGCGCCCACAGATGCCGCAGGGCGATCGATGCAGGCTGACCGCCTCCTTTGGCGCCAAACCCACCAGCCCCGAGATGGATTTCAAAGGACGCATCAGCATCGAGGGCATCAGCGTCACTCCAACAGCATCGGCCTGAACGAGCTGGAAGAGCTTCTGCTGCTGGCCGATCTCCATGCCGCAGTAGCCGGGACTGTAGCGCAGTGTCAGCTCTTCGTTCTCCCGAAGATGAGGCCGGATGCGCAGCATGAGCGCATCGGCCGCTGCCTCCGCCGCCCAGGAACCGGCAGCGTCAACGACCCATGCCGAAAAGGCGTCGCCCATTTTCGCCGCTGCCTCGGCTAGATGCGAGATCTCCTCGCCCACGGTGACGGCGAAGACAGCCACTCTGTTGGCCGGTTCGAGGTATTCACCGATATTTCCTGTGATTGTGGTGTCGGCCATCCTGAGCGAATGAGCTGTCCGGGTGGCCACTTCGTAGACTGCATAGACTCCGCGAGGCCGAATGCATGCCACAGTCGCCGCAACACTCTGGGAGATTTGCTCCGCCACGCGCGGCGCAGGGGCTGCGTCCTTCGGATAGCCAAGATACCGATTGATCTCCAAAGGGTCAGCGGGAGCGGCGGGAAGATCGAGGCAGATTTCGGTCGCAATGGCCGCCGCAGCGGCCTGGAGAGCGTGCCGAGAGCTCGCGGAGTTGAGTTCTTCTGCCAACGAATCTCCTTGACTTGACGCACCAGGCTATACGCCGCACCCGATCCCGAACTACCGCGTCAGCTCCTCGACCGTCGAGATCAGCGCCTTGATATTCTCCGTCGGCGCATGAGGAGGCATTCCTCCGCCGCAGGAGACGATCAGTCGCGAGCGGTCTTCGAGAGCGTTCAGCATCTCTGTCGTCGAACGCCTAACGTCTTCAGGCGTCCCTTCGGCCAGCACATCGCGCGGCGGCACGTTTCCCAGCAGCGCAATCTTGTTGTTGGTCCAGCTCTTCATCTCCGTCAGCGTGTGCTGGATGCCGAAGTTGAGCAGATTGATTCCCGTCTGCTCGAGTAGTGGCGCGCTGGCCTTGTTCGGCGCGTCGTTGTGGAAGAACTTCACCGTCACGTCCGCGTCAAAGGCCCGCTTGAGATAGGGCACGGCGAACTTCTCGCAATCGCGGCGGCTCACAAAGCCGACAATGTCATCCAGCAGAAGGATGCCGTCGATCGACGGGAAGACTTCGCGCTGATAAGCGATCCAATCCACCAGAAAGTCCGTGACGATGGTCAGCAGTTGGTGCATCAGTTCGGGATCGGTCTTGATCGCCTCAAGAAACTCCGGCGTACCCATCAGGAATGAAGCGATATTGAGCGGTCCGCGCGCCACTGCAAAGCGAATCCTGTGACCCGCCGCCTCGATCTCCGGCTGCAAATGCTGGAGCCGTTTGATCACGAAGGGCAGCAGGCCATGCTTGTGTACGTCGGGCTTCTCCAGGCGCTCGACCTCCGCAGGCGAGCGCAGGACCTTCTTTGCAAACGGGAAATCGTCCTCGCCCCACATCGAGACGGAGCCAAAAGCGGAGGGTTCCGTGCACATGCCATATTCAGACCAGAAGCCGGGCAGGAAGATCGTCTCCGGAAAGATGCGAATGGCCTTCAGGTTATCCTCGAGAAAGATTCGTTCGTCGGTGAAGTAATCCAGAATCTTGTGCCCTGTCCAGTTGGGAAGCCAGGGACTATCAATGATAAAAGCAGTCGGAAGAGGACGAAGCATCTCTCCACGAACCGCCGAAGAAAGCGTATTCCACTGCTGATCGTTCATGGCGCGCTTTACCTCATGGATCTCTGTTTCTGACGCAGTTTTGATGTTCTCGATGTACGGAATGTTATCCCAAGGTTCCGGTTAGCTGTCGCGCCAATTCAACCGACGCCGCGGCTGTTTCGCTGTATCCATCTGCGCCAATCGATTCGGCATAGCTCCTTGTCACCGGCGCCCCGCCGACCATGATCTTCACTTGGTCCCGGATTCCGGCTGTGCGGAAGGCTTCAATGGTGTTCTTCATCGCGGGCATGGTCGTCGTAAGCAGCGCGGAGAGACCGACAATCTGAACTGGCTTCTTCTTCACCGCTTCGACAAACTTCTCCGGGGGAACATCAACGCCAAGATCGGTGACCTCGAAGCCGCCTCCCTCAAGCATTGCGGCCACCAGATTCTTGCCGATGTCATGCAGGTCGCCTTGCACCGTTCCCAGCACGACATGGGCCATAGGCTCCTCGCCGGACTGCGCGAGCAATGGGCGGAGGATCACAAAGATCTCCTTGGTGGCGCGGGCCGCCATCAGCAGCTCGGGCACGAAATACTCACCCTCTTCAAAGAGCTTGCCCACCTCGGCCATTGCCGGGCCGATGCCCTGGCCGATCAGTTCCACCGGCAAAACACCGGCGTCGAGAGCCCCTTGGGCCGCAGAGACTGCGGCGCTAACTTCCCCTTCAATCACTGCCTTTTGCAAGGCCGATAAATCGTGCACCGGTAACTCCATTTTTTCTGCTCGAACAAATCACCAGACTTGTTCGCCGCCCTGATCTGCGTAAATCATATTACAACCTTGCCGTGATTCCCGGCTCGTTGCCGCCGGCGCTTGAAACCATCAACCGCGCATGGGTCGTCATTCGGAATCCAGACCGTGTATCCTTGATGCCATGGAAATCCAATACAAAAGTGAACAAGCACTTTCGTCAGTGCGGGTGTTCGCATGAGCCGCCTGCGCGAGTGGCTGGCCGACGGTCTGCTGATCACAGATGGCGCATGGGGAACGGAGCTGCAGGCGCGAGGGCTGCCTCCCGGCACGATCCCAGACTCCTGGAATCTCACCCATCCAGAAAAGGTGGAAGAGGTGGCACGCGCCTATGCGGAGGCTGGCAGCCAGATCATCCTCACCAATACTTTTCGCGCCAATGCGATAGCGATGCATGGACGCCCCGATGTCCAACTGGACGAAATCAATCGCGCCGGTGTGGCGATCTCTCGCCGTGCTGCCGGTGAGGCGCGAATTTTTGCCTCAATCGGCCCTACTGGAAAGATGCTCATGTCGGGCGAGGTCAGCCGCGAAGCAGTCCTTGCGGCTTTTGCCGCACAGGCAAATTCCCTGGCAGCAGCGGGCGCGAATGCGTTACTCGTCGAGACCATGAGCGACATCGAAGAGGCGCGGTTGGCGGTCGAAGCGGCCAAGGCCACAGGGCTACCTGTCGTCGTCTCCTTCGCCTTCGACTCGGGAAAGAACAAAGATCGAACCATGATGGGGGCAACGCCGGAATCGGTGGCCGCAGCGATGCTTGAGGCGGGAGCTGACGGTGTCGGCGCAAACTGCGGCGTTGGAGTCGAATTGGCTGTTGGGATCTGCCGTAGGCTGCACGCGGCCTGCGATTTGCCCATCTGGATCAAGCCCAATGCAGGCCTGCCTTCGGTTGAAGGCTCAACTGTCCACTATGCCACCTCGGCTGAGTTCTTCGCCTCGCACTACGGCGCATTCTACGACGCAGGCGCCTCGTTTCTGGGCGGTTGCTGTGGCTCAACGCCTGAGTTCATTCGCGCGCTGGTCAGCGCTGGGCGCCCCGCGTCGTAATCCTCAGCGAAGATCGACCAGCTCTGCTGTGCTTTGTCTAGTACCACAGTTGCCGACAGCTTTTGCGGAGGGAGCAGGGGGTTTTAACCCCCTGAAATTAGGTCAAAGAGACGAGGCCCGGACCAGCGCCGCAACTGTGGTATCAGGACAACAAGGCTTTCTTTTCCGTTGAATCTTCGCTAGACTTGAAATCAGTTTTTTTTTGCCGGTTCCTGTAACTGGCCGTGATGAATTCGCGGAAGAGCGGATGCGGTTCGAGCGGCTTCGATTTAAACTCGGGATGGAACTGGCAGCCCAGAAAATACGGGTGGTCCGGGAGCTCGACGATCTCAACATAAGTGGCGTCAGGAGTGGTGCCGCTCAACCTAAGACCGCCTCCCGTCAGCAGGGCTTCGTACTCACGATTGAATTCATAGCGATGGCGGTGGCGTTCGTTGATCTCTTTCGCGCCGCCGTAGGCTTTGGCGGCCAGTGTATCTTCCTGTAGAACGCAGGTCCATGCGCCGAGCCGCATCGTTCCGCCCATCTCCTCCACGCCCAGCAGTTCGCGCAGCTTGTAGATGATGCGATGCTGGCAGGCTGGGTCAAATTCAGTAGAATTTGCATCCTTGAGACCACAGACATTGCGGGCGAACTCGATGCAGGCCGTCTGCATTCCAAGGCAAATACCGAAGTAGGGCACCTGTCTCTCGCGGGCGTAGCGAATGGCGTTCAACATGCCCTCGATTCCGCGCTTGCCAAAGCCTCCCGGCACAAGAATGCCGTCGAATCCCTCTAACTGCGCCTCATAACTCCGGTCCTCGGGAAACTTCGATTCCAGACCCTCGGCCTCGATCCATGTTACTTTGAGTTTCAAGTTCTGAGAAATCGCTCCGTGGGTCAGCGCCTCCTTGAGTGATTTATAACTGTCCTCGTACTCGACATACTTTCCTACGATGCCGATGTGGACCTCATCCATTGGGTTATAACAGCGGTCGACCAGAGCCTTCCACTCAGTCAGGTTAGCTTCCGGCGCCTCCTTATGGAGGTATTTCAGGATCAGTGTGTCAACACCTTCGTTGGCGAAGCAGAGTGGCACCTCGTAGATCGATGGCACTGTTCGGGCTCCGATCACGGCGCGCTCTTCAACGTTGCAGAAGAGGGCAATCTTCTTTTTCATCTCAACGCCCAGCGGCCGTTCCGAGCGGCACATCAGAATGTCAGCCTGGATGCCGATCGAGAGCAACTCCTTGACGGAGTGTTGCGTGGGTTTGGTCTTCAGCTCCTGGGCGGCGGCAATCCAAGGCACCAGTGTGAGGTGGACAAAAACGGTATTCTCGCGGCCCAGTTCCTGGCGCATCTGGCGAATGGCTTCAAGAAAAGGCAGCGACTCGATGTCGCCCACTGTCCCGCCGATCTCGACGATGGTCACATCGGCGCCATTCGAGGAGACTTTGCGCATGGCATTCTTGATCTCGTTCGTTACGTGGGGAATGACCTGGACCGTCTTGCCGAGATAGTCGCCGCGGCGCTCTTTGAGAATGATCTGTTCGTAGATGCGGCCGGTGGTGAGGTTGTTGTCGCGCGATAACGGCGCGTGGGTGAATCGCTCATAGTGGCCCAGATCGAGGTCGGTCTCGGCGCCGTCGTCGGTGACAAAGACTTCCCCGTGCTGAAAAGGCGACATGGTTCCCGGATCGACATTGAGATAGGGATCGAATTTCATCATATTGACGCGCAGGCCTCGGCTCTCTAGCAGACACCCGATGGAGGCAGCCGCAAGACCTTTACCTAAACTGGACACAACTCCGCCCGTCACAAAGACATACTTTGCCGACATCGATGCAACCTCTCTATTCGATTGTTGGGATTGGCCGAACCAGGTGGACACTATCGAGTATGACAGAGATGGAAGCGCGAAGGAAGCGGAAAAAACCGATGGGCGAAGATTGCAGACGCAATGACGCGGCTATCGAACATGGATTCAATACTTTAAGTGATCTACGCATAGTCGCGCTGACGCCGTTGAATCCGCGAACTCACCTTCACTCGATCGATCGAGACGTGCCTCCTACGGTGCATGATCAAGCTGGCGAACAATTGTAACAACGATGGCGGTGCGCCGCATACGGACGGAGCGGGGCGCGCAGGTTAGAATCATGGTATAGAGGAAGAGCATGAACGACACCATATTGGTCACGGGCGGGGCCGGATTCATCGGCTCGAACTTTATTCTCCATTGGATAAGCGCAACAAGCTCTTCAGTCATCAATCTCGATCTTCTGACTTATGCCGGAAACCCAGCCAACTTATCTTCTTTGGAAGGAAACCTGCGCTATCAGTTGACGGTGGGCGATATCTGCGACGGCGGCCTTGTGGCCTCTTTGCTGAAGGAGCACCAACCAAGGGCCATCGTTCACTTCGCCGCAGAGAGCCATGTGGACCGCTCGATCACCTCGCCGGAGTCGTTCATTCGCACCAACGTACTGGGGACTCAGGTGTTGCTCGAGCAGGCCCGATGCTATTGGTCGGGACTCGACGAAGCGAACCGGGAGGCCTTTCGTTTTCTGCACGTCTCGACCGACGAGGTCTACGGATCGCTGGGGGCTGATGACCCGCCATTCAGCGAGACAACCGCCTACGCCCCGAATAGCCCTTATGCGGCGTCGAAGGCCGGTTCGGATCATTTGGCGCGGGCTTACTTTCACACCTGGGGATTGCCCGTCCTCACCACCAACTGCTCAAACAACTACGGGCCTTACCAGTTTCCCGAGAAGCTGATTCCTCTGATGATTCTCAATGCACTCGAGGGCAAGCCACTACCGGTCTATGGCGATGGAGCCAACGTGCGCGACTGGCTTTTTGTGGAAGATCATTGCAGCGCCATTCGCACAGTGCTTGAGAAGGGCTGCAAAGGCGAAACCTATAACATCGGCGGTAACAGCGAACGCAAGAATCTTGACGTTGTGCATGCCATCTGCGACCTGGTGGATGAGATGAGCCCCAACGCAACTCTCGCCCCGCGCAGAAATCTCGTCACATTTGTCAAGGACCGCCCCGGACACGACCGCCGCTATGCTATCGATGCTACGAAGATCGCGCGCGAGCTCGGGTGGTCTCCTGCGGAGGGTTTTGAGAGCGGACTCCGCAAGACGGTTCGCTGGGTTCTCGACCATCCTGACTGGGTTGAAAGCGTGCGAACCGGCGCTTATCTCGATTGGATCAGGCAAAACTATACGGAGCGTGTTGCACCATGAAGGGAATCATTCTTGCTGGGGGCTCGGGGACGCGCCTATACCCGGTTACTCAGGTCGTTTCCAAGCAGTTATTGCCCGTCTATGACAAGCCGATGATTTACTATCCGCTCAGCACGCTGATGCTGGCTGGTCTGCGCGAGATTCTCATCATCACGACTCCCCAGGAGAGCAGCCGATTTCAGGAGTTATTGGGCGACGGAAGCCAGTGGGGCATTGATATCCGTCATGCCATCCAGCCCAACCCGGATGGCTTGGCTCAGGCCTTTCTGATTGGCCGGGAGTTTATCGGCGGCGACTCATGCTCGTTGATTCTCGGCGATAACATCTTTTATGGCCAGGGTTTTTCACACCAGTTACAACAAGCGGCCAAACTCGAAAACGGGGCAACCGTCTTTGCCTACCAGGTCGAGGATCCCGAGCGCTATGGCGTGGTCGAGTTCGACTGCGCGGGCCGCGCGATCAGCGTTGAAGAAAAGCCGAAGACGCCTAAGTCGCGGTATGCAGTTACAGGCCTTTATTTCTACGATAACAAGGTTGTGGATTTTGCATCTTCTCTGAAGCCGTCGGCTCGCGGAGAGCTTGAGATCACCGACCTGAACCGGTGTTACCTCGAAAAGGGCCTGCTGAACGTCCAGATGATGAGTCGCGGCATGGCATGGCTTGACACCGGCACGCAAGAATCGCTGCTTGAGGCCTCGCTTTTTGTTCAGACGATCCAGCGGCGCCAAGGCCTCAGCATCGCCTGCCTGGAAGAGATTGCTTACCGCCAGGGCTTCATCACCGCTGAGGAGTTACAATCTCAAGCCGAAAAGGTTAGCAAGAGCCGCTACGGGCAATATTTACTAGCTCTGTTGCGCGAGCGCCAATTTGCTCAGGGGACCGTGAAGCCATGAAGATCACAGAGACATCCCTGCCGGGGGTTTTGATTCTGACTCCGACGATTTATCGCGATAGCAGGGGCGCATTCCATGAGACGTTCAACCAGTGCCGGATGGCGGAGGCAGGTTTGCCGACCGAGTGGCTGCAGGATAACTTTTCCTTGTCGAAGAAAAACGTGCTGCGAGGTCTTCACTATCAAGTTACTCAGCCGCAAGGAAAGCTGGTGCGGGTAACACAGGGCGCGGCGCTCGACGTTGCCGTGGATCTGCGCCGCGGCTCGCCTGACTTTTCCCGGCACGTTGCCGTCCGGCTCGATAGCGAAAAGTGCGAGATGCTATGGATTCCTGAGGGCTTCGGCCACGCATTTCTTGCTCTCACAGATGTTGTGGGATTTGCCTACAAGGTGACCGATTATTACTCGCCAGCCGGAGAAAGAACGATTATCTGGAACGATCCGGAGTTAGCGATTTCCTGGCCAGTCGACGCGGCGGAACTTATCGTCTCGGATAAGGATCGCCGGGGCTCTCTGCTGCGGGATGCGGAGGTCTTTGCATGAGCGATCAATCGCGCATCCTCATCGTCGGCAACGCCGGGCAGGTCGGAGTTGAGCTTGAGCGCAGCTTTGCCGGTTTCGGAGACATTGTCGGCGTCGATCGCGAGAGTGTCGACCTTGCCGATGCGGATCAGGTGCGCGCACTCGTGCGTCGCGTTGAACCGGGGATCATCCTTAATGCGGCCGCATATACTGCCGTGGACCGTGCGGAGTCCGAGCCCGAGGTGGCTTACGCGGTTAATGCCGATGCGCCGCGCATCCTGGCCGAGGAGGCGCTGCGGACGAATGCCCTCTTGGTGCATTACTCCACCGATTATGTCTTCGATGGCGCGAAGCTCAGCCCATGGACGGAGCAGGACGCCCCTGCTCCGCTCAATGTCTACGGAGCAAGCAAGCTGGCCGGCGAAGAGGCCATCCTTCAGACCGGCGGCAACGTCCTCATTTTTCGCACAAGCTGGGTTTACGGTCCTCACGGCTCGAACTTTCTTCTGACAATGCTGCGCCTGGGCCGGCAGCGCGATTCGCTCTCCATCGTCAACGATCAAATCGGCTCTCCTACCACCTCGATCGAGCTGGCTCGAGCCACTTACCAGATCGTCAGCGGAGTTATCGCGAACCAATTCGGCGCACTGGAGAACTGGGCTGGCCTCTATCATATGACTTGTTCCGGATCGACCTCATGGGCGGGCTTTGCGCAAGCTATCTTCTCCCGCGCCGGGAAGTTACTGGAGGGCAAGGTTCCTGTTGTAACTCCTATAACTTCCGCGGAGTATCCGACACCGGCGAAGCGTCCGCAAAACTCCATCCTGTCGAACGCAAAACTGGAGGCACGCTTTGGTTTCCAGCTTGCTCCTTGGGAGACTGCACTCGATGCGGTGATTCAGGCTCTGGGATAGGACCACGCAAGCCGCGAGATCTCAATTCCCGTACAATGACATCAGAGGGAGACTCTCTGGTGAAGCGGGTCTACATGGACGCGAATGCCACTACGCCTCTGCTGCCGGAGGTGATGGAGGCGATGCGCCCGTACTGGATGGAACGCTTCGGCAACGCCTCTTCGATTCATCTGGACGGACAACAGGCGCACGCAGCCGTGGACCGCGCCCGCGCGACGCTGGCCGAGTTTTTCAACTGCCACGATGCCGAGGTGGTCTTCAACTCCGGCGGCACTGAGGGCGATAACACGGCCATCTTCGGGCTGCTGCGGCCGGGCGATCACTTTGTTACAACCTCGATTGAACACTCAGCGATTCTTGCGGCGGCTGAGCGCATAGCCTCGCACGGAGTGGAGACGACCTTTGTTGCGCCGCAGCCAAGTGGTCTGATCGACCCGGCGGAGATTCGCCGCGCTCTGCGGCCCGAGACGCGACTGATCAGTGTGATGCTGGCTAACAATGAGACCGGCGTTCTACAGCCGGTTGAAGAGATCGGCAGAATTGCTCGCGAAGCAGGGGTCTTTTTTCACATCGACGCCGTGCAGGGTGCGGGCAAGATCCCGCTCGATGTGCGCCGTTTCGGTTGCCATCTCTGCTCGATCAGCGCGCACAAGATGCATGGGCCAAAGGGCGTTGGCGCAATGTTCGTGAGACGCGGTACTCCGATTGAGTCGTTGATCGTCGGCGGAAGCCATGAACGCCGCCGTCGCGCAGGAACCGAAAACGTGCCGGGGATCGTGGGTATGGCCAAGGCTGCGGAGTTGGCCTTGCTCTCGCTGGAAGATGGAACGATCGACCGCGTGGCGGCATTGCGCAACCGGCTTGAGGCCGGAATTCTGAAGCTCTCCGGCACCGGCGTCAACGGTGCGCATCTACCACAAAACCTGGGTGCCCCAGCTCCGGGTTTTCGGATCTGGGAATCGACGAACCCTGTTCCGCGCGTGGCAAATACAACGAATATCTGGTTCGATCAACTCGAGGGAGAAGCACTGGTCATCGCCCTCGACCTGAAGGGCTTCGCCGTCAGCGGCGGTTCGGCATGTCACTCCGGTGCAACGGAGCCGAGCCATGTGCTGATGGCCATGGGCCTCAATAAGACGCGCGCCCGGGCCAGCCTGCGCTTCAGTCTGCTGAAGACCGCAACCGAAGCCGATGTGGAAAATGTTTTGAAAGTTGTTCCAGAGGCCGTCGAGCACCTGCGGGCGATTTCGCCGGTGGCAGCCGGAACGCTGGGCTAGAAAAGAAAGTTGGAGATGCAAACTTCCCCATGACAGTGAACACAACCATTGCCGTAGCCATGTCCGGAGGGGTGGACTCCTCGACGGTGGCGGCGATACTTGCCCACGACGGCAGCGCGGTCGTGGGCCTCACGCTCCAGCTTTGGGACCAGACGCGGCTGGCGGGCAAGCACGGAATTCCCGATGCGCCGAAGGCGGGGCGATGCTGCTCTCTGGATGACGTGTATGACGCGCGCCGCGTCGCAGAGCATCTGGGCATTCCCTACTACGTCGTCAATCAGCAGGAGCGCTTTGAGGCGGATGTGGTCCGGCCTTTTGTGGCTGAATACCTTGCCGGACGCACACCGATTCCCTGTTCGCTCTGCAACAACCACCTGAAGTTCGACCAGCTCTTGAAGACTGCGCAGAGCATTGGCGCTGGGCGCATCGCAACCGGACATTATGCGGTGAACGAATACGACTCCGGGCGAGACTCCGGACGGGGGCGCTGGATTCTGAAGCGGCCCACCGATCTGGCCAAGGATCAGACGTACTTTCTCTTTGGCCTGACCCAGGAGCAGCTTGCGAGCACGCTCTTTCCGCTGGGCCATATGACCAAGCCTGAGGTACGCGAGGTGGCTCGCCAACGTGGGCTTGCACTGGCCGAGAAGCCCGACTCGCAGGAGATTTGCTTTATTCCCGGCGGAGACTACAAGCAATTCCTCACGGCCTATCTTGAGGAACAGGGCCAAGCGCTGCCTGAGACTGCCGGCGAGCTGCTGTCTTCGAGCGGTGAAGTTCTTGGCCGGCATGATGGCATCTTCAATTTCACCGTGGGCCAGCGCAAGGGACTGGGTGTCAGCTCACCCACGCCCCTTTATGTGTTGCAGATTGATCCGGCTAGCCATCGAGTGACCGTGGGCGCCGATGAAGAGCTGGCTACGCGCACGCTGCGTGCCCGCCGCCTGAACTGGATCTCCATTCCTGACCTTATCGCGCCGATGCGTGTTCGGATCAAGATTCGCCACCGGCACGAGCCCGCCTGGGCAACTCTGGAACCGGCTGGCGTGGGCGAGGTGCTAGCCACCTTCGACGAGCCGCAACGCGCCGTCACGCCTGGCCAGTCAGCGGTCTTCTATGACGGCGACGAGGTAGTGGGCGGGGGATGGATTTTGTAGTGCCCGCTTCTCTCGTAGCTCGGGGCCAATCCGGGCGGCTTCCGCTGAGATCTCTTTCCTTGCATTTGTCGCGTCTCTGCATGATTCAATGCGGCAAGGAGAAGGCGCGAGTCGCGTCTGCCGCGTTACACTGAACCGGCAGCAATTCTAGGGGTGCCTTTGATGATTTTGAGAACGTTTGCTCGCGCGGGAATCTTTGCCGCAGTCGCCGCTTTTGGAACAACCTTGATCCATGCCCAGACGCCGGCAGCAACACTTACCATTCATGCCGATCAGCCAGTTTCAAAGGTCAGCCCGACGCTCTATGGCCTGATGACCGAGGAGATCAACTACTCCTACGACGGCGGCCTCTATGCGGAGATGGTGAACAACCGCACCTTCCGCGCAAGTTGGAGAGGCGTCGATCACTGGTTCGTGATCGAAGACGGCACTGCGCAAGCCAGCATCGGTGTTGATGAACAGGACGGACCCAGCGATGCTCTGAAAAGCAGCCTTAAGCTCGAAGTGAAGCAAGCCGACGCGCAAAACCCGGCAGGAGTGCTCAACGATGGCTACTGGGGCATGGCGCTCCGGCCCAACACAACCTACAAAGGATCGTTCTTCGCGAAGGCCGGCTCCGGCGACCTGGGCGCGGTGACCGTGAGCCTGATGAACAACGCGAGCGGCAAGGCCGTGGCCACCGACGCTGTATCAGGGGTCTCGACGACATGGAAGCAGTACGAGTTTACGCTGAAGACAGGCGCGATTGAAGCCTCGGCGGCCAACCATCTGGCCATCACCGTGAGCCACGCGGGGACGCTGTTGCTCAATCTTGTATCGTTGTTTCCGCCCACGTACCACGACCGAGTCAATGGCAACCGCATCGACCTGATGGAAAAGCTGGCCGCGATGCATCCCGCCTTTCTGCGCTTCCCCGGCGGCAACTATCTTGAGGGCGACCACATCTCTGAGCGGTATGAATGGAAGAAGACCATCGGCCCTCTGGTAGATCGCCCGACCCACCCCAGCCCATGGAGTTACCACTCGTCGGACGGACTTGGGCTGCTCGAATTCCTAGAGTGGTGCGAGGACCTGAAGATGCAACCGGTTCTGGCGGTATATGCCGGCTACTCGATGCAGCAGGAACACGTCAATCCCGGACCCGATCTCGTTCCCTACGTGCAGGACGCTTTGGACGAAATCGAATACGTGACCGGCGGGGCCGACACCAAGTGGGGCGCGGTCCGCGTGAAGAATGGGCATCCGGATCCCTTCAAGCTGACTTATGTCGAGATCGGCAACGAGGATAACTTCGATAAGTCGGGGAGTTATGATGGGCGTTACGTACAGTTCTATAAAGCGATCAAGGCCAAGTATCCCGAGTTACAACTTATTGCTACGATGCCGGTGAAGGGAATCCGGCCGGATGTTGTCGACGACCACTTCTATGTGCGGGCGACAAAGTTCTTTGAGGATACAACGCACTACGATAAGACCGACCGCAGCGGGCCAAAGATCTTTGTTGGCGAGTGGGCGACACTCGAGGGCACGCCAACTCCGAACTTTGGCGCGGCTCTGAGCGATGCGGCATGGATGACCGGCATGGAGCGCAACAGCGACATCATTGTTATGGCAGCGTACGCTCCCTTGCTGGTCAACCTGAACCCCGGCGGGATGCAATGGGCTCCGGATCTGGTCGGATATAACACGATGAGCAGCTATGGTTCGCCGGGCTATTATGCGCAGGTAATGTTCGCCTCACACCTTGGCGACCAGACGCTTGGCTCCAAGCTGGAAGGCGCTGGCCCCAAGGTCTTCTATTCGATCACGCGGGATTCAGCGAAGAAGCGGCTCTACCTGAAGCTGGTCAACGGCTCTTCCACGCCGCAACCGGTGGAGATCGAGTTTGCCGGCGACAAGCTGGCTGCCAACGGCGCGCTGATCAGCTTGAGCGCACACAGCACGCAGTCGACAAACTCGATGGATCAACCGCAGGCGATCGTACCAGTCGAGTCTGCTTTGCACGGCGTGAGCAATCATCTGAAGCACATGCTGCCGGGATATTCGATTCAGGTGATTCAGGTTGACGAGCGGTAAGAGGAAGCGACACTCGACGGCAAGAAGACGGTGTGTTACCGCCGCGTCACGGGCGTGCGCAATGACTCAATGATCGCCTTGGCTGATCTGAGGATGCTAGAGACCTGGCGCACCGGGCGGCTAACGGCTTCGGCCACAAAACCCCCAGCGTAATCCAGGGTGTTCAAGAGGTTTGAGATCATCGCATCCACCCGATCGCTCTGTCTCCGCACCTTGTCCATGATCTCGATGGCGGAGATTTGCATCTCCGCTGTCTGCTCGCGCAAACGGCGGGTGATTTCGACGGCGTCGGTGGTGACGGCCTCGATCCTGGGCGTGATGCGAGTCAAGACGCTCTGCGCATTGCCCAGGAACTCTTGCGCATTGGCGAGGATTCCCTGCGTGTTGGCAAGCATGTCTCTCGCGTCGAAGATGACGGGGGTGATCGAGGCCCGCAGAGTCTCGACCTCTTCGCGGAGCGAGTTGGCCGACTTGCGCAAGGCAACAAAGATGAGCAGAAGAATGAGTGTCTGTAACAACATAGCCAGCCCGATTGCGGAGATGCAAGCGAGCATAAGTGTCTCGTGGTCCAGTTTTGGCATTGGAATGGCCTCGGGTAATCGATCTGCGGGCTTGGGTGCTTATTTCTCCGATGCGCTCCTCAAGCCTGACATGAGCGTCGTCTCCGCAGCCTGCGCATGAGCGGCAAAGCGCCACCCGGTGCGGCTTCGGGGGAATGATGAGTCTCAGCGTTGCCAGCCACCAGGCCGGACCGAAGCCCGACCCGGGTAATCGCCGCATTAGCCTTCGACTGGTGGCTCAGGAACCGGCGGCGTCTTGTAGGCCTGGCGACCGGCTTCGACGGCAGCGGTGACGCGGCCGGTCTGCTCGGCGACAAGGCTCTTGCCGCGCTCGACAAATTCTTCCCACTGCGCACGGCCGCGATCGACGTAATCGCCCATGTGCTCCCTGCCCTTGTCCACCAGGTTGCCCACCTGCTCGGCTGCCTGACGGCTCCGATTTCGCAGGTACTCGGTTCCCTCACGGGCGCCGTTTGCCAGGTCTTCCCTGATTTCGCGCCCGGCCTTGGGGGCATAGAGAATGCCTACCAGCGCGCCGACGCCCAATCCAGCCACAAACCACGCCAAACCGTTGATCTTGTTATCTTCTGCCATGATCGAAACCCTCCTTTGGCTCAGCTTGAAGATGGCCTGAGCCTATCAAAGTTCTCCGGTACGCCGCAAACTCTTGAGCCCGTCGCAATCCTAAAACAAGCATGAATGCCATAGAGGGCTTGGGGAAACTTTGCAGCGCCCGCGCCGTATTAGATGCAACTTCAGTATAAGGAGCTACAGCGCTGATTGGTGAAGATAAAGAAAACTTTAGCTCGTATGCTGGAAGTTCGGCCGGAACGGGGCGGAAACTCCTCTTTGAGACAACTGATTGGTGCAAACTCGAATTCTCGTGCCGGTAAGGAACAGACCAATCCAGCCAGATTCCGGCTCCGCGCCGGTTCCCGGCTCAGAAGAGAATACCTGTTGCAACAAATATCTTCTTGGCGCATCCAATCTACTGCAAGTCAGAGGAGGTCCCCCCATGTCGCTTCGCCCCGTGAAGCAGATGCTAACGACCAAACCGACCATCGAAGGTGCAGGTGTCCGCTTGCAGCGTGCTTTTGGCTTCGGAAAGACCGCCGAGTTCGATCCTTTTTTGCTGCTGGACGACTTCCGCAGCGACAACCCCGCCGACTATCTGGCCGGATTTCCCTGGCATCCCCATCGGGGAATCGAAACCATCACCTACGTTCTGGCCGGTGAGGTGGCGCACGGCGACAGCCTTGGCAACAAGGGCCGCATGTCCGCCGGGGATGTGCAATGGATGACGGCCGGCAGCGGCATCTTACATCAGGAAATGCCCAAAGGTGACGCCAAAGGGCGCATGCACGGCTTTCAGCTCTGGGCCAACTTGCCTGCGGCGCTGAAGATGACTGACCCGCGCTACCAGGACATTCCGTCGGCTGCAATTCCTGAGGTTACCGAGGATGATGGGGCTGTGGCGCGGGTGATCTGCGGCGAGTTCTGGGGAAAGAAGGGGCCGGTCGAAGGCGTCGCAGCCGGATCGAGTTCCGTAGATGCGCGTTATGTGGACATCTCGATTCCGCCCGGCAAGACCAAGCGAATCAAGGTGGAGACGACTCGCAACGCCTTCGCCTACGTTTTTGCCGGCGAGGGCGCCTTCCGCGATGCGTCGACGCCTCAGGCGGTCTTGACCGAGTCAGCGGTGGACCCGAATGCGCCCCTCGTCTACGACGCTAAGAACCACTCGCTGGTGCTCTTCGATCGCGGCGATGAGATCGTGGTGCAGGCAGGTCCCGACGGCATCCGCTTCCTGCTGGTCTCGGGCAAGCCGCTCGAGGAGCCGGTGGCCTGGTACGGGCCGATCGTGATGAATACGCAGCCCGAGCTTGAAAGGGCCATGAGTGAGCTCCAGAGCGGCACTTTCATCCGGCACAGGTGATCCGATAGCCCGGAATTGGAAGCCAAGAGCAGGCTTCCAATTCCTACCCCACAACCTGCGCTTGAACCTCTTGGGGCGTCATTCCGTTCAGGCGCATGGCGCGCAGGCTCAGAGCGTCATGACGCTTGGCCAGCCGCCGGCCATTCGCATCCATCACCAGGCGGCCATGGAACCACTCCGGATTCTCGAAGCCCAGCGCGCGGTTGAGCAGGATCTGCCGTGCAGTGGACTTCAACAGATCCTCGCCGCGCACCACCTCAGTGATCTTCATCGCTGCGTCGTCGGCAACGCAGGCGAGCTGATAACTCGGAATCCCATCTCGCCGCCAGACCACGAAATCGCCGAAGTCCACACCCGCTACAAAGCGCTGAGGGCCGAGATTCCGATCCATGAACTGGATGACTTCTCCGTCGGGGACACGGAAGCGCCAGGTAAAGCTGCCCTGCTCGACTACCTCGGGATCTGCCTCGATAGGCGCCTGCGAGGGTCTATCCTCGTACAATCTGCACGTGCCGGGATAGATTGGCTCGTCGTCGAGAGGTTCGGCATCGGCGTTCGGGTTTGCTCCGGGGCGAAAATTCTCATAAGGCGCATTGAGCGCGGCCTCAAGATCCCTGCGCGAACAGCGGCATGGGAAAAGATAGCCGCCGCGCAGCAGCTTGCGCCACGCCTCATAGTAGATTGACTTGCGCTCGCTCTGCATATAGGGCCCGTAAGACCCTCCCAAGTCCGGGCCCTCCTGCCAGCGAATCCCCAGCCAGCGCAAGTCGTCCATGGACCCCTTGACGTAGATGGCCTTGCTGCGCTCCGGGTCCAGGTCGTCGATGCGCATCACCAGCGTTCCGCCGGCATCTCGCGCCCTCTCGAAGGCCGTCCAGAAGGTGCGCGCGTGGCCCACATGCAGGTAGCCGGTGGGCGAAGGCGCAAGCCGCCCGCGATAAGCAGGCCTATTCTTTGAAGAACGGATATTCATGCTGACTACTAGTTTAGCCAATCGCGCCCGACTCACAACAGAAAACAGGCTGCCGAGGATCGATTGAAAACCGGGCAGCCTGATTGGCGATGCAACGCGAGACGGCGAATCTCCCCCGGCAGTTAGTGGATCATGACCACATTCATGCTCCAGGGCGTGAGAGTCAGAGTGAGCGGCAGGGTTGGCGAAGTGACTGGGGTGGTGTATGCCGGGGCCCAGGTGCTCGTCCCTACCGGGTCCGGGAAGAATCCCGTCGGCGAGCCCGACAGGTCATAAGTGGCCTTGTCGTAAGTCTGGACGGTTACGGTCGATGCCGTGGCCGGCTCAGGAACAGTAATCACGACCTGCTCGCTGACGTTTTCGTTCAGGTTGAAGACCACCACAGCCGTCCCTGTATTATTGGTTGCCGCATAGGCTCGCACGTTCGGCGCATTTGTTGTTGGGTCCAGGTCGCTTCCAGTTACGGTCGCGGTCAGCACATGCTCGCCATCGACGGCCACTTTGCTGAAGAGCAGATACGCCTGTGCCGTGGGAGACAAGCCACCAATGGCTTCCCCGTACGGGCAGTTGCTGTCGGAAGTTCCGTCGGAAAAGATATTGTAGGCGCCGAAGTCCTGCCATCCATAGAGCGATGCACTATTGTTCGGGGGAATGTTCTTAGCGTAAGGCGGGGTATTGCAATTTCCGAAGCCAATCCACCAGGTTGCGCGAGAAACTCCGTCGTTCATCATCTCGCCCAGCAGTTGACCGGCATACAAACCCTGGGTAATGGACCAGCTCTGCTTGCCCGGATTCGATGAAACCGAGCCCATCTCGCCCACGTAAATGGGGGTGCCCGTGGTCCCCGCATTTTCCAGTTCGAGATTTACCGTCTGCAGGTTCGTGGTCAAATCCTGCGCCGCCGTATGCACCAGAGTGGCATCATCCTCCTGGCCGGGGTTGTAAGGATAGTAGTGATATTCGACGAAGTCGTAAGAACCTTTCGCATTGGCGAGCACGGTATGGTCCCATCCGTTGGCCGTGTTATCTGCATCGACATCGACACCGACCATTACGTTGCTACCGCTGAAAGCGGCCGCCGCGGTCTTGATCGACTGATAATAGCCGCTGCTTCCGACAACCGCGGCGGCGTAAGTTGCCCCGTTGTGCTGGCTGGAGTGCAGGTCTTCCTCCCAACTCCCGTATTCCTCGTTACCCACCGTGACGTGGCTTAACTTGACGCCGGAAGTCAGCGCGGCAGTGACCCATGCGGCAGCTTCGGCCGGGTCGCCGCCTCCGGTGCAGGCCGCGTTCGTGCCATAATCCGCAGTTAGCGCAAGGTCCAGGCCGGCAGGAAGTGCAATGTCGCTGACAAAGTTCGCGAAGGTGTCATTGGCATCGGTATAGCCACCTTGGCATTCAGTGTTGGTCGACCAGTGGTAGTCTTCGGAGGCCGAGCCGCCCGGCCAGCGCACCGCTTTGATTCCGGTGGTTTGGAAGGCATCCACGATGGCTGTCTTGTTGGAGACCACGTCATACCAGACCGCCAAATTCAATCCCATAATCTGGTCGGTTACGGCCAGGGGAGTGCTCGGCGCACTCACAACGATTGCGGTTTGCTGGGTAACTGCAATCGCCGAAGATGTGCCCGAGGTTGTGATGTAAGTCGTTGAACTGGCCGTGTCGGGAGAGTAAGTGGCTTTGATAATATCGCTTCCCGCAGCCAGCGAACCGGCTGGAATATCGATGTTCTGCGCGCTGCCGTTGGTGAGGTTGATCGCGGCCGAGGTGTAGCTCCCGCTGGTCAGCACCACAGAGCCGGTGGGCGTCGGGTTGCCGGTGCCGCCGCTTACCGCAACCGTCACCGTCAGCGGCTGCTGCGTGGTCAGGCTGAAGATCGATGGCGTTACCGTGACTGTCGGCGTGATCTTCGGGGCGACGGTGTAGCTGGCCGCCACCGTCATATTGCTATTGAGCGTTACGCTGCAAGTCTCGGCGCTGAACGTGGTGCATCCGCCCCACACATTAAAGGTATTTCTTCCCGTTGTAGCCGGCGCCGTCAATGTGACGATTGTCCCGGCGTTGTAGGTGAGCGTGTTGTCAGTTGGCGCTGGGCCGGTTGTCCCTGTCTGTGCGCTGGTCGCACCGTTGTTGTCCGTGGGAGAAGCGGCGACAACCACACCACTCGAAGGATTAACCGAATTCACCGTTAGTGTGTAAGTGCCCGTCGCGACATAGTTGGCCGTCACGGTCGTATTGCCGCTCAACGTCACGGTACAGGTGGTGGTGGCGCTCGTGCAGCCTCCGCTCCACGAAGAGAAGTTATCGCCGCCCGACGTTGCGGGCGCAGTGAGTGTGACGGTTGCGCCTGAGTTATAAACGCGCGCGAAGCTCGTCGTTCCATTCGATGCGCTGTTGTTGTCTGCCGGAGAGACAGTGATTGCCACTCCGCTTGCCGGATTGGCCGAGTTCACCGTCAAGGTGTAAGTTGGAGTCGGCGTAATATAGGTCGCCGTCACGGTCGTGTTGCCGCTCAAGACTACCGTGCAGGTGACGGTGGTGGCGCTGGTGCAACCTGTCCACGAACCAAATGTGTTGCTGCCTGAGGTGGTGGGCGCGGTGAGGGTGACCGATGCGCCTGAGTTATAAACACGCGTGAAGCTTGTCGTTCCATTGGCGGCGCTGTTGTTGTCTGCTGGAGCGACGGTGATCGCCACACCGCTGGCCGGGTTGGCCGAATTCACGGTCAACGTATAGGTCGTCGGAGCGACTGCGGTGTAGTTCGCTGTTACGGCTGCATTGCCGTTCATCACGACCGTGCAGCTTCCGCCGTTTGTGCTTGCGCATCCGCTCCACGACGAGAAGTTGTTGCCGCCCGCGGTTGCCGGCGCGGTCAATGTGACCGACGCGCCCGAGTCATAGGTGCGCGTGAAGCTCGTGGTTCCACTCGATGCGCCGTTGGCGTCTGCCGGAGAGACAGCGATCGCTACGCCGGTCGCCGGATTCAACGAGTTCACAGCTAAGGTGTAGGTCGTTGGTGGAGGGGGAGTTGTGTTGCCGCCACCGCCGCCGCCGCAAGCTGCAATTGAAAGGGTCAGTCCTGCTGCAAAACAAAACGTCGCGCTCCGCCAAAAAGTCCCCATGCCAATGCTCCCGTTTCTTCAAATATGCCGCCGCTGCCGGCCGGCCGTTCGGACCACCTGCACAGGCACATTGATCCAGTATGAACTTCCGAACCAAAAAATGACACCGTTATCATGCAACTTCCGGCAAGGCCCGAAAAGAATGCGAAACGTTCCTCTCGTATGCGCTCGAACGCAGGTGCTCGGCGAAACGATTCGGGAGAGATTCAGGTGAATCGCTCCCGGTCAGAAGATCTCCGGAATCGTATGAAAAGAAATGCGTGTGGGCGCAGCTTTGAATGCGGTCAGCATCGTTGCCGGGGCCAGCGTGCTCAAGCCGTATTTGTTGTTTAGCGCGTCCATCGCGGCCAGCAAGCGCGAGCGGCTCTGCTCGTCCTCCGTTCCGTCGAAGAGGTTCAGCGAATGCAGCTGATCGGGGACCAGCCCATTCAAATGCACCCCGATGAAGTAGGGATGCTCGAAGTCCTGGCCGGACGGGCGGGATTCCCAAAGGCGGCGTAGCGCGGCGATCAGCGTCTGATTGTCCTGACACTCGCTCAGCCGCAATTCGCTCTTCCAGCCGCGCGTGGGCACACCAAAACGGCTGACCGGCGTGCTGTCGCCACGCGGCACCGCAAACCCGATAGCCAGCCCGACGCTACCGGCCCACAGGTTCCCTGCCCGCAATCGCATCGCCGCCTTGTGGAGCAGCTTATGCGCCACAGCCCAAGCCTTCTCCTCGGTGCGCATCTCGGGCGCGAGCACATGCTGGTGGCTCATCGACTTCAGGTGCTCGGTCTCCGACATATCGAAGTCTTCGCCGCGGAGCCAGTGCCACAGCCGCTCGCCCCAAACCGAGCCCCACAGCTCGCCCGCTCCTTCGCAGTCGCGCGCCAGCAGTTGTTCCGTGGTGTGGACACCCTTTTCGTTCAGGCGCTTCTCGGTCCTTACGCCGATCCCTGGCAGGTCGCGCAAGCTGAGCTGCCGCAATGCCTCGGGAAGAATATCGAGGGGTAACGCTACCAGGCCATCGGGCTTCTCCATGTCGCTGGCCACTTTGGCCAGGTAGCGGTTGGTCGCCAGGCCGACCGAGCTTCGCATCATGGGGCCGACCCGCTCCAGAATGCGCCGCTTCACCTGGCGTCCGAGCGCCATCGCAGCCAATAGAGGCCGCTCCCGGCCTATTAGCCGGCAGGCCATCTCGTCGATCGAGCAAACCGCCGTGACCGGCAAGCAACTCTCAACGGCCTCGGCGATCCGGCGATGGTAGTCGACATAGATCTCGTGCCTCGCCTCCACCAGCTCGATTCCGGGGCAGATCCGCTTGGCGTCGGCCACCACGGTTCCGGTCTTGACGCCAAAGGCCTTTGCCTCGTAACTCGCGGCGATGCAAACAGTTGTGTCGGCCATCATGGGCACGACACCGACCGGTCTGCCGCGCAGCTCGGGCCGCACATCCTGCTCCACCGAGGCGAAGAAGGAGTTCAAATCGACGAAGAGCCAGTTGAGTTGCGGGCCGCTCCTTAGCTCTGGCAGAGGCTCCTGGGCTGGCTGGGGCTCCTTCGGCTGGGGCTTGGGCAACTGCTCCAGGCCATCTAGGTCCTCCAGCCACTCTCCGTTCATAGGTCTCGACGCCGAACCAAAGTTCATTACCATCGTGATCTATTTTCGCCTTTTGTTCCCTTGCGCGCAATAGAATTCTACAACATAATCGCCGAAGAAACTCTCACTAGGCCGGGGTTCCGGCCTCGATTTCTTTCCCGGACAATTAAGCCGCAATTGTCGTACTGCGGCGATGCGCCGGGAATGCGCGTTTTGGTTGCGATCTATGGTTGATTTGATTCAGTGGATCAAAGTCTGTGACAATGCCTTCGCCGTTCTCGCAACGGTTGGTGTGGCTGTCTTCCTCTTCTGCTGCCTGGAGTGTACGGACTGCACGCATCGCGACGAAGACGAGTTCTTCCACCGCCGCGAGGTTTAGAACTCCTAAAGATAAACATAGGCTCAGAATCGTGGTCTGATTAAGATAGACCCATGACTCTCAAGGGAAAACTCATCTTCGTTACTGGGGCCTCTTCCGGCATCGGCGCAGCTACCGCTCTTGCCTTCGCCGCCGAAGGAGCACGCCTGCTGCTCGCAGCCCGCCGCGCTGACAAACTCTCCGAAGTTGCCTCGGCAGCACTGGAACGCGGAGCCGGCGCGGTTCGCACCATGATCCTGGACGTCCGCGACCGTGCAGCCGTTCAGCGGGCCATTGTCGCGCTGCCCTCCGAGTGGTCGGCCATCGACATCCTGGTCAACAACGCAGGCCTCAGCCGCGGCCTGGAGAAGTTCCATCAGGGAAGCATCGACGACTGGGAAGAGATGATCGACACCAACGTCAAAGGCCTTCTCTACGTGACTCGCGCCGTCGTGCCTGGAATGGTGGAGCGGAGCCGTGGCCACGTGATCAACCTCGGCTCGACTGCCGGCGAAATCACCTATCCCGGAGGAGCCGTCTACTGCGCCACCAAAGCCGCCGAACGCTCCATCAACGACGGGCTGAGGCAAGACGTGCTCGGCACGCCCGTCCGCGTGACGACGGTGGACCCCGGCATGGTCGAGACCGAGTTCAGCATCGTCCGCTTCCACGGCGACCGCGAACGCGCCGGCAAGGTATACACCGGCATCAAGCCGCTCACGGCGGAGGATGTGGCCGAGGTCATTGTCTGGGCCGCGAGCCGGCCCGAGCATGTCAACATCGCAAGGGTGGTGCTTACTCCCGTGCAACAGGCCAACTCCCTGTTATTCCATAGAGAACCTTGACCCGCAAGACGGGGGAAAAAGCCTGAAGCAGCGGCCAATAAAAAAGCCCGCTCGATGCGGGCCAGTCCAACTTATTTCATCTCCTCTAGCTGCCCTTCAATCTGTTCCAGGGCGGCCTCCAATGCGGCGCGCCGTGCCGGATGAGAGGTCCTTTGCGAGAGGATATTCTCTCTTTGCAGATTAAGCGCCTGTCTTTTGCGCGCCCTCTCGGTGCGCGCCTGTTCGGCCCGGCGCTTGGCCTCCTCGCTTACAAAACCATGGCCGGGGGCGACCTCCGGTTGCTGTAAGACAGTTGCCATTCTTTCCTCCAAGTACATCTATTCCACGGATTCACTTTCCCAAACCGTGGGACTCATATTCATTTTACGATTGTTTTCACTCGCTCCGTCCCGCAAGATGATAATCGTCACTCTCAATACAAGGGTCGCGCGCTCTTCGCCCTTCCAGCAGAGCCACTTGCGGAGCCTCGTCGGAGCACTCGGCAATTGTTTTCTGGCCTCAACTCCATCTCAATTCGCCGCCTCTATGCGATACCCTGAATTACGAAGACGCTTCCCTTCCCCTGCGCCCAGGTGAACTCTCTTGATCGTCGAAATTGAAAACCTGACCAAGATCTACGAGTCGAAGCTGCGAGTGGTGGCCGTCGACGGGATCGACCTAGAGCTGAAGCAGGGAGAGATCTTCGGCCTACTGGGACCAAACGGGGCCGGCAAAACGACCACCATCTCGATCGCCACCACCCGCACGCTGCCCACTAGCGGAAGGGTGCGCATTGCGGATATCGACGTCGTCCGTCATCCGGCCCATGCGCGGCGGCACATTGGGGTGGTACCGCAATTTAACACCCTCGACCGCTCGCTGACCGTCTACGAGAACCTCTACTTCCACTGCCGCTACTTCGGCTTCAGCCACCGCAACGCCAAATCCCGGGCTCTGGAGCTGCTGACGCAGTTCATGCTTTCCGAGCGCAAAGACGTCTACCCGCCGCAGCTCTCCGGAGGACTGGCGCAGAGGGTACAGATCGCCCGCGCTATCGCCCACCGGCCGACGGTCCTTTTCCTCGATGAGCCGAGCGCCGGCCTCGACCCGCAGAGCCGCATGGCGATGTGGGAGGCCGTGCAAGGGCTCCACAAGGAAGGCATCACCGTGCTGCTGACCACCCACTACATGGAAGAGGCCGACTCGCTCTCTGACCGGCTGGCGATCATCGACCATGGCCGCGTGCTGGCGCTTGGGTCGCCTCAGAAGCTGAAAGAGACCTTCGGCGCGCACACCATCTTCGATCTGAAACTGAAGTCGCTCGACGGCTTGGAGCCGCTCCTTGTTTCCCTGAAAGCTCGCGACGATGTAACCAGCGCCGAGGTCACCCCCGACGGGCTGCGGGTGATTGCGGCCAACTCCGACGGCCTGCTGCCGGAGCTAGTGCAGGCTGCCGCCGGTCACGGCCTGCGAGACCTCGAAATCACCGAGCCCAGCTTGGAGACAGTTTTTATTCAACTCACAGGGAGGGATCTGCGTGAATAGGCCAGAGGCCGGGTATAGGGAACAGGAAACCGGGACTAGGGAGCAGGGATTAGGGAATAGAGCCACCGAAGGGCTCTCTGCCAAGCTGGCCGGATTGGGGAATTCTCTCAAGCAGATCCCGCAGCTGTTTCTTCACGATCTGGAGGTGCTGACAAGCGAGCTTCGTCAGGCCAAGTCTGGCGATGGTCAGGCTGGCAAACCGGCCTTCGCAGCTCTCGACTCCCAAATCTTCTTGAAAGCTTTTGGCGGGCTCTTCCTGCGCGATCTGCGCGTGCTGACGCGCGAGTTCGTGCCTTTTCTTCTGCGCGTTGGAATGCAGCCGCTGCTCTTTCTCTTCGTCTTCACCTTCATCCTGCCACGCATGGGTGGAGGCAATCCGATGGCCATGGGCAGTTCGGCGTCCGGTGCACCGGTGGACTTCGGCACGATTCTTCTGCCGGGATTGATGGCAGTGGCGATCATGTTCTCTGGCATCGCCGCCGTGGCCTTGCCGTTGTCGAGCGAGTTTGGCATTACGCGCGAGATCGACGATCGCGTGATGTGCCCGCTGCCGCTGTGGGCCGTGGCTCTCGAGAAGGTCTGCTTCAGCGCCATGCAAAGCATGATCGCCGCCCTGATGGTCATTCCCATGGCCTACTACATTCCTGCCAAACCGGTGGTGGCGCACGTGGAAAGCTGGTTTCTCTTTGCGCTGGTGCTCGTGCTGGCCAGCCTGCTTGCCGGATCGCTGGGCCTGGTCATCGGTTCGACGGTAAACCCAAAGCAGATTGGCCTGGTCTTCTCGATCATTGTCGTACCCATCACTTTTCTCGGATGTGTCTACTATCCCTGGGCATGGCTCGGCAAGATTCCCTGGGTGCAGTATGGAGTTCTCTTCAATCCCATTGTCTATATGAGCGAAGGGCTGCGCGCCGCGGTCACTCCAAGCCTCGACCACATGCCCTGGCCGGCGATCCTGGCAGCGCTGGTCTTCTTCACCTCCGCGCTGGGCCGCTGGGGGCTCAAGGGCTTTTTGGGCAGAGTGCTTTCATAACGGTAGCCAAGCCAAATGACGGTTCAGGTTTGCTTGTTCCGCCGCAAGCGAGTATCGATCGACCGGCCTATACTAAGGCAGTGGCGATCCTCAGCTCCAATCTGCGGAAACTGTCGCTGTTGCTGGCTCCGGCGCTGCTCTTTGCGGCTGGCTGCGGCAGCGGCTCAGTCACGCCAAGATCCAGCGCTTTAAACCTCATCATCACTCCCGGCAAGAGCTCCATCGACACCAACTGCACCGGCTGCAACGCAACCAACGGGCAGGGCGCCCCCGTACATCAGTTCACAGCCACTCTCCCCAGCGGCGGACCGGCGGAGGTCAACTGGACGCTCTCAGGCGGAGACGCAACCAGCGGGCCCGGAAGCATCAACGCAAACGGCCAGTACACGCCTCCCAGCTTTCTCACTGCCGACCGAGCCGAGGTGGTGGTGGCCGCAACTCTGAATGCAAACCCCAGCGTTCGGTCAAGCTCCGTGCTGACGGTGACACCTGGATTCCTGCAGCCGCTGACGCCAGAGAACGCGGCACTGGGCGTTAACGGAAGAATCACTGTTACCGGCTTTCTGGCCGAGGCCGGCGGCTCGACGGGCATCAACTTTAAGCTGGCAAACTCTCCAACCGGCGAAGGCAGTGGCCAGGGCTCGCTAGGCAACGTCAGTTGCCGGCGCGGCGGCCAGAGCTTTACCAGTTGCACGGTGACTTACACGTCGCCTTCCCAGGTTCAGGCGACGGGCCCGATTTATGTCGTGGCCACGGTGGGCGGGGCGACAACCACCTCCAGGGCCGCATCCGTTGTGCTGGTCAACGCCGCCGGAGTGACGAGCAACCCGACCAGCCATCAGGCCCAGCTTCCCGCCTCGATCGCGCTGGGCAGTTCGGGAGGCAACAACTCCGACTACGACACGCGCGGCGAACAGATCGCCGACTGCTGTAGCGGCACGCTGGGCGCGCTCGTCGAGGACGCCTCAAAGCGCCAATATCTTCTTAGCAACAACCACGTACTGGCCAGAAGCGACCTTGCCAGCGTTGGCGATGCCATCGTCCAGCCGGGGCTGATCGACAACAACTGCTCGCCTCTGGGAGACAGCAACGGCATAACCCAGGTGGCGCCGGTGGCTCAATTGACGGGCTGGCTTCCCCTCGCCTCGAAACTGACCAACGCGGATGCGGCAATCGCACAGATCACCTCCCGCGCGGTCGATCCGGCTGGCAGGATTCTTGAGTTGGGCCTCAAGCAGGCAGACGGCACACTGGCCGCCGCGCCTCCCGGCATCAGTTCGACAGGCGGCAAAGGCGAGACCGGAACCCTGGATTTGAAGGTGGCCAAGAGCGGTAGGACCACTGGATTAACCTGCGGAGGCATCTCCGCCGTCGATCTCGATGTGAGGGTCGATTACTTCCACGACTGCGCGGAGACCCGGCCCTATTTGACCAAGACCTTCAGTCACCAATTGGGCCTCAGCGGCAACCAGTTCAGCGATGCGGGCGACTCCGGCGCACTGGTCGTGGATTCCGCGAACGCAGAGCCGGTGGGCCTCTACTTTGCCGGCGGTACTGACCTCTCGGGAGTAAGCCAGGGCGTGGCCAACCCGGCCCCCGAGGTTCTCAGTGAACTCGGCGCGCAGCTCGGCGGTGGAAGTTACACATTCGTGGGAGGAGCCGACCACGCCGTCAGTTGCCTCAGCTACGGCGACAACACCGTCGCACATGCGCAAGGCCTCGCTTTGAACGATGCCGAGTACGCCCGCGCCCAGCAAGCGCTGACCCAGGCCCGCATGTTAGTGAATTCCACGGCCGGCATTTTCGGCGTGGCCATCGGCAAGAGCAGCGACAATCCCGGCGAGGCCGCGGTCATTCTCTACACGGACGAGCGAATGACGGTGAACGTGCCGTCCACGGTCGAGAGCGTACGAACGCTGGCGATTCCCACCACGCTGAAGGCCGTGGCCTGGGGCTCAGCGCCGCAGACGCCCATGGATGCCGCCGCCATCGCTCTGCCGGGCTCGGCGCTTGCGCAGGCCATTGGCGTCAAGAACCAGGCAGCCGCCAGTATGATGCGGCAGAATCCGGCTTTCTTCGGCGTGGGAGTCGGTCAGAGCCTGGACAATCCTCGCGAGGCGGCGCTGGTAATCTACGTGGACCGCAATCGGCTTCCCGCCACGCTGCCCGCGACCATCGACGGCCTGCGCACCCGTTATGTGGTGATGGACCGGCTGCACGTGACCCGCTCCTACGCGGCTCCATTGCAGTCAAGGATTCACTGCATGTCTCACACGCCGGCGCGCTAGCCGCCCGCACATCGCGATAGGACCGCGATGAGTGGGCCGCAAAGCCACGCCGTCCGCTCAGACTCGATTTCAACCGTTCATCGAGTCTTTAAGCGTCCGTGCTGCAGCCGTCGAGCGGTATTGACTTCGCCGCCAACGCCTTGGCGATTTGCAACCCATGGAAGCGGCCATTCTCGATGAAAATCTCGCTGGTCCGCTCGCCGGCCACGATGACACCCGCGAGATAAATGCCGGGAACATTGCTCTCCAGAGTTTCGGGGTTGTAGACCGGCATCCGGTCCTCGCCCTCGCAGCGCACGCCCAAAGCCTCAAGGAACTCGAAGTCGGGATGGTAGCCCGTCATCGCAAAGACAAAGTCGTTTTTGACCCTTACGCGGCCCTGGGGCGTGTCGATGTCCACACTGTCCTGGTCGATCTCGACTACCTCGGAGCGAAAGTACGCCTTGATCTCGCGCCCTTTGATGCGGTTTTCAATATCCGGCTTGATCCAGTACTTCACGTTTGGCGTGATCTCTGGCCCGCGGTAAACCAGTGTGACTCGCGCGCCGCTGCGGTAGAGTTCGAGCGCTGCAATGGCCGCCGAATTCTTGCCGCCTATCACCAGCACGTCCGTCCCGAAGTATGGGTGGGGATCGAAGTAGTAGTGATGCACCTTGCTCAGGCTCTCGCCGGGAACATGCATATAGTTGGGCCGATCATAATACCCGGTCGCGATCGCCAGTTTGCGGGCCTGAATCATGCCGCTTCGGCCGAATCGATCCATCGTGCGCACCCTGAAGCCGCCGTCGGCGCCTTCGACCCGTTCCACGCGATGGTACTGGCGAATCTCCAATTTGTAGTATGCCGCCACATGACGGTAATACTGGAGCGCCTCGTTGCGGTTGGGCTTGGGATTGGGACTAGGAAACGGAATGTCGCCAATCTCCAGCAATTCAGACGTAGTGAAGAACGTCATGTGCGAGGGGTAATGGAAGAGCGAGTTGCAGACGCAGCCCTTTTCCACCATTACAACGCGCAAACCGATCTTCTTGGCCTCGATGGCGCAGGCTAGGCCGGTGGGCCCGGCGCCCACCACCAGTAGATCGTAGATTTCGCGAGGAGCAGTCATCTCTTCCAATATCGGGTCTGTCATGAATCTAGATTAGGGCATGAGGGCGAATTCGCTTATCGGACACAGCTTCTTTGAGTAAGATCGGAGGATATAGTAGAATGGTGGAATACGATGGTGGAAAGGTGGAAAACGATGGCAATCAATATCAAAAACCTTGAGGTTGAAACGCACATTCGTGAACTCGCGGCGCTGCGGGGGGTGAGCCTTGTGGCTGCGGTGACTGAGGCCGTGGAACGCGAGATCGAGAGAGAGAGACAAAGTCAGCGCAGAAAGAAGCTCATGGCGGATTGGCTCATGGGAATCAGCCGTGAGACTGGGCCGAGGATGAATGACGGCAAGACTTCCAAGGAACTGATGGATGAGCTTTACGATCCGGAAACCGGACTGCCGATATGATCGTTGACACCTCAGCCCTGATCGCAATTCTCAAGAATGAACCGGAAGCTGAAGTCTTATCCGAGGCGATAGAGGCGGCAAAGGTTGTACGCATTTCCGCGGCGTCCTATCTTGAGTCGAGGATCGTTGTGGGCAGATACAAGGATCCGATTCTCATGGCCCGGTTGGAAGAAATCCTCGAGAACCCTGGACTCCAGATCGAGCCGGTGACCGCGGCGCAGGCAAAGATTGCATGGGAGGCTTACCGGGATTACGGCAAAGGCAGCGGCCACGCCGCCAACCTCAACTTCGGCGACTGCTTCACCTACGCCCTGGCACGCGAAAAACGCGAGCCCGTTCTCTGGAAGGGCGACGACTTTGGGCATACAGACCTGCGCCCAGCATGAACTGCGCCTCATCCGCCTGTTCCGGAGATCTGCAAAGCCAACTTCTAACTGACCGCTCTTTCTCCGTTACAATCAAGAGAATATGATTCGTTTCTCCACTGCCGGGGAATCGCACGGCGAGGCGCTGATCGCGCTGGTCACCGGCTTGCCGGCCGGCGTGCCCGTTGACCTCGAGTTTGTGAATCGCGAGCTATGGAGGCGGCAGCAGGGCTATGGGCGCGGCGGGCGCATGAAAATCGAGACCGATAAGGCCCACGTTCTCTCGGGCGTTCGCCACGGCAAGACCATCGGCACGCCTATCGCCATCGAGCTGGTCAACCGCGACTGGAAGAACTGGGAAGAGAAGCTGCCGGTTGAGACCGGCGATCCGGCGATGCACCAGGCAGTGGCCTCGCCGCGCCCCGGTCACGCCGACCTGGCCGGCGCTCTAAAGTACAACTTTCCCGATGCTCGCTATGTGCTAGAGCGCGCCTCGGCCCGCGAGACCACCGCCCGCGTCGCCGCCGGAGCCCTGGCCAAGCTCTTGCTTCGCACCTTGGAGATCGAGGTGGCCAGCCACGTCATCCGCGTAGGTCGCGTTGAACTCAATCGCCCTGCCACCTGGGAAGAGATTGCCGGGTTGACCACGCGTGACGATGTCGTTCTAGGCTGCGTTGACGAGGCGACCGAAGCGCGCATGAAAGAAGAGGTCGAAGAGGCAGCCCGCACCGGCGACACCGTGGGCGGCGTCTTCGAGGTGGTTGTGCATGGCGCTCCCGCAGGCCTGGGAACCTATGCCAATTGGGATGAGCGGCTCGATGGGCAATTGGCCGGAGCTGTAATGAGCATTCAGGCGGTCAAGGCCGTCGAGATCGGCCGCGGCGTGATGGCGGCAGGAGCCTTCGGCTCCACGGTTCACGACCCGATCTTCTATTCGACCGAGCCTAATACAAAGCCCACCCGTTTTACCCGGCCGCAGAACTACGCCGGCGGCACCGAAGGCGGCATCTCGAACGGCGAAGAGATTGTGGTGCGCGGCTATCTGAAGCCTATCTCGACGTTGCGCAAGCCGCTGCAATCGGTGCGCTTTGACACCCGCGAGGCCACCAGCGCAAGCTATGAGCGGTCGGATATTTGCGTTGTCCCGGCGGCCGGCGTTGTTGGCGAAGCAATGGTGGCGCTGACCATCGCCCGCTTGGCCCAGGAGAAGTTCGGCGGCGACTCGGCCACCGAGATGCAACGAAATTTCGCCGGCTACATCGAACAGATACGGAGCTTCTAGCAGCAAGATGATTCTGAATATCGTCAAGTATCCCGATCCGGTGCTTTCCAAGCCGGGCGAACCCGTCACCGAGTTCGATGCCGAGTTGCGCAAGCTGGTCGACGACATGTTCGAGACCTCCTACGCTTCGCAGGGCATCGGGCTGGCCGCGCCGCAGGTGAGCGTATCGAAGCGCCTGGCCGTGATCGACCTCAGCTTGGGCAAGGATCCAAAAGACAAGTTGGTGCTCGCCAATCCGGAGATCATAGCCAGCGAAGGCAAGCAATACGAGGAGGAAGGCTGCCTGAGCTTTCCCGAGATCCGCGAGAAGGTCTCGCGCGCATTCAAGGTGCGCGTCCGCGCTCAGGACGAGAATGGCAAGTGGTTCGAGATGGACGGCACTGAACTGCTGGCGCGCTGCTTTCAGCACGAGATCGACCACGTCGACGGCATGTTGTTCATCTTCCGCATGAGCGGGCTCAAGCGCGAGCTGGCCCTGCGCAAGATCCGCAAGATGCAGCGCGACGGCCAGTGGTAAGACGATGAAACTCGTCTTCTGCGGGAATCCATTGGGTGCCCCAGATCCCTCGCTTTTGGGGACCTGGGAGACCACGAACCCAATCGTCGAAACCAATTCAACAGGTGTCCGATGAGACTGGTCTTCTGCGGGACTCCGCGCTTTGCCGTCCCCACGCTCGAAGCGCTGCTCGCGGCCGAACACGATATTGCCCTAGTCGTTACGCAGCCTGATCGGCCCGTTGGCCGCACTCAAGAGCTTTCCCCTCCGCCGGTGAAGACAACCGCGCTCGCCGCGGCTCTCCAAGTGACGCAGCCAGAGAAGATCCGCGACAATCGGGAGCTTCGCGCGCGGCTTGAGGCCATCGCCCCCGATGCAATCGTAGTCGTCGCCTACGGCCGCCTGATTCCGCCATGGATGCTTTCGCTGCCGCGGCTGGGCTGCATCAACTTGCACGCTTCCTTGCTTCCGCGCTATCGCGGAGCCGCTCCGATCCAGTGGGCCGTGGCCATGGGCGAGGTCTTTACCGGAAATACGACGATGTTGCTTGATGAGGGCCTCGACACCGGGCCGATTTTGCTTCAGCAGGCGCTGGCCATCGGAACCGAGCAGACTGCAGCGGAACTCTTCGACGTACTCGCCGAGGGCGGCGCGCCACTGGTAGTCAAGACGCTGGCCGGGCTCGACGATGGAAGCATCCAGCCGAAGCCGCAGAATCACAAGGGAGCCACACTCGCCCCGTTGCTCACCCGCGACGACGGGCGCATGGACTTTGCCGCGCGCACGGCAACCGAGCTAAAAAACCGCTGGCGCGGCTTTCAGCCCTGGCCCGGCGCATTCACAACCCTCGATGGCAAGAAGCTGATCGTCCATCGCTTGGGCGATGCCGAGCCTTCAAGTTTTACCTCGCCGGCCGCCGCCGCCCCAGGCCAGATTCACGTCGAAAACCACCGTCTCTTTTCCGCCTGCGCGGAAAACACCTGGCTTGAACTCCTCGAAGTGCAGCTCGAAGGAAAAAGGCGGATGACAGCCGCCGAGTTCCTGCGCGGCAACGCCTTGGCCCACAGCGCGCGGCTTGGGACTCAGGCGCAATGACCGCAAAAAAGAAGACGGGCGCAAAGAAAGCGCCGAAGAATCGGGCGAACGCGATCTCTCCGGCACGCAAGGCGGCCTTCGACATTCTGCTGGCCGTCGAGCGCGGCCAATCCCACTCCGACGATCTGCTGCGCGGACGAGCCGTCAATGCGCTGGCAGAGCACGACCGCAATCTGGCCACTGCACTCGTACTGGGCGTTCTGCGCTATCAGATTCCGCTCGACCACCAGGTGCAGCCGCTCCTGGCACACCCCAACGCCAGGCTCGACCCTGAGATTCTGATCACGCTGCGCCTCGGCGCATTTCAGATCCTGCACATGGATCGGATTCCCGCTAGCGCGGCCATCGACGAGAGTGTCGAGCTGGCCAAGCAGGCTGGCCAGCGCTTCGCCTCCGGCATGGTCAACGCGGTGCTCCGCAAGCTCGCCAACTCCCCGCAATCCAAGGTGGAAAGTTCTGCTTCAAAGGTTCTACAAGCTGTCAGTGGCAACCGAGAGCCCGTTTTGCCGGAATCCGAGGCCGGGCATCTTGTCTTGAAAGGGCACGACTTCAGTCGTGCCGCAACCTCCGCAAAACTAACGCGGGATTTAGCCCCTGAGGGAGGTCCTTCGGACGACCTCGAAGCCCACCCCGCCTGGATGGTCGAGAGCTGGATCAACTTCTACGGCCTCCAGGCGGCCCAGGCCATCTGCCGCCACGGCCAAAGCCAGCCAGTTGTCTCCGTGCGCCTCGCCAGCCCGGAAGTCGGAACCGAACTCAACACATCCGGGATTCATCTCGATCCCGGCCAACTGCTCACGGCCGCCCGCACAGTCCTCTCCGGCGATGTCACCACGACCGAAGCCTTCCGCGAGGGCCGAGTGCGATTTCAGGATGAAGGCTCGCAAGTCATCGCCGAGCTGGCCAGCGACAACCCCAGCCAAAATACAAAAATCATCCTCGACGCCTGCGCGGCTCCCGGCGGCAAAACGCTCATCCTGGCCGAGCGCAACCCCCAAGCCCGCATCGTCGCCTGCGAATCGAGCGCGCCAAGACTCGAACAACTCCGCAAGCGGCTGGGCCACCTCGACGAAAGAGTCGAATGCCGTCTGGCCGACGCAACTGCACTTGCAGATGACGCCGTTTACGACTTCGTGCTGGCAGATGTGCCGTGTAGCGGCACCGGAACGCTGGGCCGCAATCCTGAGATTCGTCATCGCCTGCGCCCGGAGGACCTGGCCCGCCAGGCCGAGCGCCAGCGCGCAATTCTCGGCGCGGCATTGCGCTCCGTGCGTCCCGGCGGCCGGATCGTCTACTCCACCTGCTCGCTGGAGCCGGAAGAAAACGAGCAGGTCGTCGCAGCCGTGCTGGCCGCAACTCCAAACGCCCGCCAACTCGCTCTCGACGCCCGCATCAACGAGCTGCTATGCGATGGGGTTCTCACCACCACCGGAGCCGAGCGCCTTCGCGAAAGCCTAACGCCTGAAGGCGCGCTCCGTCTGCTCCCCGCCGAGTTTCACACCGATGGCTTCTTCATCGCCCTGATCCAGAGAACGGCCTAACGAAGTGCCAAGCCCGACAGCCAAGCTGGGTGCCCCAGTTCTGACGCAGCCTCACCACGTCAGATGTGGGAAACCGCCGGGTGCCCCAGGTCACCCGCATTTTGGGGACCTGGGATACTACGAACCCCCACCAGCCCGTTGCCCAATCCCCCAGAACGAAACCGGCCAGCCCAAAGGCTGGCCGCTCCCGTTCTTCAACTCCCTCAGTGACTCACTTTCTCCGTTGTGGACCGCCCAGTGAAAGCACCTCCAGCTTGACCGAGACTAGCCCTGCCTTGGTCATCGCCAGTTTTTCCGCTGCGGCAAAGGATAAATCGATGATCCGACCGTCGTTCAGATAGCCCCGGTCGGTAATGCGCACCACAACCGATCGTTTGTTCTGAAGATTGACGACCCGGACCATCGAGCCGAAGGGCAGCGTCGGATGGCAGGCGGTCATTGCGTACATGTCGAATCGCTCACCACTGGCCGTATGGCGACCATTGAAGACTCCGCCATACCAGGAGGCAAGGCCGCGTAGCATGCCGGCCGGCTCTGTTTCTGCGGGTTTCTGCGGCGCAAGCAAAGCAGGCGTCGCGCTTGCTACGGTCGCCGCAGGGAGCGCGGTTGCCGCTGGCCGGGATAGCGGCGCATCTGCAAGCACTGTCCGCGTGGAGATACCCACCACCACTGCGGCCAGCGCAACAGACGAAGCTCCCGCCAACAGCCAGATCCGTAGCGAAGATTTTGAGCTCGTGTTGCTTGATTTCCGTAAAATCACCATCTATCCATTCTACTGATTCGACACTACTTCGCTCAACTGTTATCTAGGGAGATAAGAGGATTTCCTTCCCAATTCAGACCCATTTTTGCAGCAGTTCCAATTAACTTCTTTAATTTCTTTAACTTGCAATTTGCACTAATATCGGTGCAAATCCGGTTCCCCGATCTGCAAGTCGGCTTTTTTCCCCAACCGGCGAATCCGGATGCCGCCGGGGACCTCCTGCCAAGTCTTCACCCTGACTCGAAGATTATTCCCCAGTCCTCGACGAGCTATCCCGTGCAGAAACTTTTTTGGGCGTGGCCGTGTCTGTGGGAACGAGTGGCTTTCGTCTTAGCCGCCATTTCTCGCAGGGGTCAGTTTTGGCTGGAGCGGCGGGACTGAGCGGGCCTGGAGAGTAGATTCCCGGCAAGAAGCTGTTCTGGAAGCGGAGCAGCGGTTGCGCGGAGGGACTTT
>Ga0181526_10000171_pt1 | contig 70170 bp, 62 predicted proteins | sample PEATcosm2014_Bin_35_FD_119750 | JGI IMG/M metagenome (GOLD analysis project Ga0181526, IMG submission 119750) | Peatland microbial communities from MTU Mesocosm Facility, Houghton, MI, USA - PEATcosm2014_Bin06_30_metaG | ecosystem: Environmental > Terrestrial > Soil > Wetlands > Peat | place... | reverse complement strand
CGTTGCTGTGTGGTTTCGACGCGGACGTCTGCTCATCTGCTCTCCTCATCCCAGCCATTTTAGGCTGCGGGCGAACAGAACCTCCACTTAACCCCCTGTCCGAATTTGCGGAACCGGCTCTCTTTGCCTATTCACCTTCGGCCGGAGGTGTTCTGACCGCCGGACAGCAAACTCTGACCGTAACCTTCACGCCCACCAATTCAACGAACTACTCCACAGCTACTGCAACTGTCACGCTGACGGTGAACAAGGCCACGCCAACAATCACATGGGCTACACCTGCGGCAATCACCTACGGGACTGCTTTGAGCACAACGCAGTTGGATGCTAAAGCGAGCGTGCCTGGCACATTTTTCTACAGTCCTGCCGCGGGAACTGTTCCGGCAGTCGGTACGGATACGTTGAGCGTAACCTTCATACCTACCGACACAACCGATTACACGACAGCAACCGGCAGCGTACAGCTGAAAGTCAATCCCGCACCGAGCTTCACACTCGGCGCTTCGCCTTCCTCTCTGAGCGTAGCTCGGGGTGCTTCGGGAAAATCTACCATCACTGTGACAGGCCAGAACGGTTTCACAGGAAACGTAACGCTGGCCGCATCTGGCTTGCCTAACGGCGTCACCGCAACCTTTGCAACTAATCCAACCACCGGAAGCAGCGTAGTCACCCTAATGGCAAGTAGTTCGGCCACTGTCGGCTCCGCTACGATCACAGTCAAAGGAACCTCCGGCAGCCTGACAGCGAGCACGACGATTGCCTTGACAGTAAGCTGCACGCCGACCACAATCACCCCGTACATTTCAATCAATGGAGGCTCAACCTGGACGCAGGAATCCAGCGCAACAGTGAATTCACCGTCAACGGTTGTGGACCTTGGCCCGCAGCCAATCAGCGGCGGATCATGGAACTGGACCGGCCCCAATAGATACACATCAACCTCGCGTCAAATCAACAGCATTCCGTTGACTGTAGGCACCGATTCGTATGTTGCCACCTACACCAACACCAGCGGATGCAAGAGCACCCAGACGTTTACGATCACCGTCAAGTAGGTGGACCGGCCGGGATACATTCCAATCGATCAGCCATTCGAGCCGGCCTTGCGAGGCCGGCTCGATCTTGCAAGCACTTTTCAAGTGCGGAGAACGAGCAAGGATTTTTGTCTTAGGCGAATCGGAAGGATTACCCATAGTGAGTTGAACAATGAAGTTGAGTTGAGGAGAATGCCGAACCGCCGGTCCAATAGCGGTCCATTACCGTGAGCCGACGGGGTTAATGAGGGACTGAGGGAGCCACCTGTCCCGCAAAGAATCAATCAATTACCTCGATTGGCGCTTCTTTCACGGCGATAAAACGGGTTCAAGTCCCGTCGGGAATGCCAATTAAAATCAATAACTTACAAGATTGAGGCTGTCTCGGAAGAGAACCACGGTGACGATGTGGTGACGATAGAAAGGCGATCCGGCCCCAAAGAGATTCCTCTCTTTTCATTGAATCCTCTCCAATCCGATAATCGCCAAGATACCTAGGATGACGATCAGCAAATAAAAACAGGAGAACTCAGAAATTGGTTTCCTCATCTTGGTTCCTCATCCGAGGCCGTCTCAGCCGTTCGCGGCGGGGCCTTCATTATCGCGTCAGAGAGTTTCTGGCACAGGACTACGACTCCTATCCCATAAACCCAAGGTATGGATTGGATCCGAAGTTGGCGAAGTTCGGGAATACTTGCCTGATCTGGTCATCGGAGAGTCCGAACCAGCGCGCGAGCGTTCCCGCGTATTGGTCGACTGAGGTGGTTGGAATCAGGCGACCGGCTCCCACATCGTTGGCTTGATCCACGCCAACCACCGGATATTGACCATACATATCCTGTCCCTTGACGGCGCCTCCCACAACAAAATGGTGACTTCCCCATCCGTGGTCGGTTCCGGTGCTGTTGCTGGTCAGAGTCCTGCCGAAGTCCGATGCGGTGAAGGTTGTTACTTGATTGCCCAGGCCCGCGGCTGTCATCACTCCATCGAAATACTCGAGCGCCTCGCTTAGCTGAGTGAGTAGCTGGGCGTGCTGTATTGCCTGGTTGGTATGAGTATCGAAACTGCCAAGCTGCACATAGAAGATCTGCCGATTCACTCCCAGGCTGGCTCTGCCACCAATGATTCTGGCGACGGTCTGGAGCGAAACAGCCAGCGGATTATCGGTGAGTTTGTTGCTGACCGGATCGAGATATTGAGACGGATTCGGAACCCCTGTCGCGCCGGCCGGAAGCATCGCTGACGCCAGCGTCTTCTGAGCCTCAATGGAACGCTTCACAACCACCTCGTACTCTTTGGCAAAGAGGTTAGCCTCATCGGCGCTGAGAATTTGTGTGAGCGCATCGGAGCCGGCTTGCGATCCAAACAGGGGTTGTGCAAGCCCAGAGATGGGAATCGGGCCTGCCGAGGTGACATTCAATTGGAAGGATGTCTGCCCGGCCAGAAACAGCGCGATGCCCGCTGTGGAGATACACGTGAACATGGAGTTTGAATTCATGTTCATGCTCTCGATCAGATCAGCCACCGCGCCTCCCCATCCGACGTGCTGGGCGCTGCCGCCATTCGATGCGATGGCCTGCCACGCGGCAGTCTGATCGAAGTGCGAGAACAACGAAGCTGGCAGGGGAACGGAGTTGGCCTGGACCTGTGCCTTTGTTGCGGGTTCGATGAGCGTGCCCGTGTTGGCCACGATTGCGGCGCGGCTGGCAGCGAACAGGTTCTGCAATCCTGATAGCGCGGGGTTGAGAGCAAAGGTACGACCACTCTGTGGGGTATTCAACGTGATCGGCAACAAGGTGCCCTGCGGGTAGGCAAGACCCGGCGCTCCGGAGCGTGCCTGCGTGAAGGCCGCAAAGGAGCCGGAATCGGTGGCGATCACCGTGCCGTGGCCGTCGTTGCCGCCTTGCAGAAAGATGCAGACCAGTGCGCGATAGTCCGATGTGGCCGTTCCCTGAGCCATCGCGGCAATAGAATTCAAGCCGAGAATGAATGGGCTGGCATACAGGCCCGACATCGTGGCCAATGAAGCCGTTCTCAAGAACTGCCGCCGGGATTGCTCGTAGCGATTCATCGTGGTCATTATGGACTCCCTAATACTGCGCGCTGAAGGATGGCGAGGCCATCGTGAGATAGATTGCCGTCATCACACGGTTCTCAAGGGCTGCGTTGATCGCGTTCTGGTCGCCGGTGGGTATCGGAATCGCGCTGACCGCATTCGCGATCTGGCCTTGGAGCGTACTGTCCATCTCGCCCGCCATTAGCAGCAGGTTGATGCGATCGACCAGTTGACTTGGCGTAGCCGCGAGTGCAATCTCAGTCCCGTAACTGGAGAAGATGTCGGGGCCGTTGGTTGCGCCGCCTCCGATCGAGTCCTGCATGAAGTTCAAATAGCCGACGACGGTCGTCACATTTGTCATCTCCAACTCGGGAGCCACCAGGCCCGCTGCCTCGATGCTTGTGCCTGGAGGAACATAGCCCGGCGCGAACCAGTTGAAGACCGTCGGCGATCGCATCGGCATCTGGCCGAGTCCCCAGATGGGGTCCTCCGTGCTGCCAATGCCGTAGGAACCCGTGCGCGATTGGGCAGTGAATGCCCGTGCCCATTCCGTGTAGCGGAGCAACGCCTCGCGGACTTTTCCATACTGCGGATTGGCGAAACCAGTTGCAGAGTTGCGCGCCTCAGGGTCAAGCAGGATTGCGGTGATGACCGCCTTCATGTCCCCGCGTACGCCGAGCCCATTATCCTTGAAGACCGCTGCGACCCGGCTGATGTATGCGGGGCTTGGGTTGCTCGTGACCAGGTGCTGAATCATCTGCTTCGAGAAGAATGCCGGCAGGTTTGGATGATTGAACAGTGTGTCGAGGGCGATCTTCAGGTCGCCCTCAGGATCGGGGCTTGCCTGAACCGGAATCGTTACGCCGAGGAAATCCTTCTCTGCGGTCGAATGATGACTTGGGAAGCTCTGCATGGGGAGGAGATCCTCCCCGACGCCTGTGCCGACATAGACGCAGCAATTCGACCACGCGTTGTCGGTACTGTCTCCCGGTATGTTCCAACTGAATCCGGTGAAGACTTTGGCCAGCCCCATCACGTCGGTATTCGAGTAAGTCGGTATCGGCTTTCCTGTCGCGTCGAGCTGTTGCGATCCGTCGTCGTTCAACTTGTAAAGTCCGACTGTGAAGAGTTGCATCACCTCGCGCGCATAATTCTCGTCAGGATCGGTCGTGGCATTGCCTTTGTCGTTGCCCAGCATGGAGAGGAACTGCCCCATGATGGGGTTCAGTGTCACATCGTTCAGCAGCGTTCTGAAGTTCCCGAATGCGTCGTTGCCCAGCATGTCGTAGTAGTTGGCCTCGCCGCGTGGTTCATTTTGCACGACGGTGCTGTACGTCGAGACGACGAAGATCTCAGAGAGCGCGTATTTGACTCGCTGACGCAACTGATCGTTCGCCGCAAGAGCCTGCTGCCAGAAGGCGTCCTGGACATAGATCTCACCCTGGTTGTTCTGCTCAAAGAGCGCCGCGTTGCACTTCACATCGCTCGCCGCGCAGGCGGGATTGTTGAGGATCAACGCCTGCTCCAAGTTGGGCTCCTGCGGTGTGGGCGGCAGAGCGAACTGCTGATTCAGCCAAGCCTGAAACCCATTCAGTGAAACGTTGTGAATGTCGGCGTCGGTCGCGCCAAAGGTCGCCTGATCGAGGAAGCGAGATGCATCCTCTGGGCTGACAACCGGCACCGGCGGCATGCCTTGCACGAGCGCGATGAGGTCTGTCGAAGTTGCCGGGCCGGGGCTGGGATTCAATACCTGCAGATCGATGTTACCCGGCTCGGATAAGTTCAAGGTCGCAGTCAACTGAGTCCCATTGTTGAAGGTCGTCGGCACCGGCGAGCCATTCATCAGAACCTGGGCGCCGGAGATGAATTGCTGCCCCCCGACGACAACCGGCGCCGACCCGACATTGAAGGACATCGGCGCGGCCGAAGTGAGAATCGGGATCGGATTCAGTACGGAGATGTTCTGAGTGATCGATACCTTGGGGTTATCGACGCTGGTGATGGTTAGCTGGACGACGTTACTCGGCGTTGGAACGACAAGCGGCGCGGTGTAGGTGATCGAGCCGTCTGCGTTGGAGACCGCAGTACCTGCCTGCGCATTGCCGCCGGAGACTCCGTTAACCTGCAAGGTGACCCCGGTGTTTACCGTCCCATTCACGGTCAACCCGAAATTCAACGGATTGCCGACGCGCACATCCGAGCCAGAGTCGGCTTGCAATTTGAGCACTACCTGCCCAGGGCCCACCAGTAGCGAGATCGGAGTAGCGCTCGCAGACCCTGGGTCAGGATTCGTTACGGTTAACGGAAATGCCCCCGGAACGGGAGCGGAGATGGTCGCGGCGAGTTCGGTGCCCGAGACGTACGTTGTTGGAACCATCGCGCCGCTCCACTGAATCTGCGCTCCATAAACGAAGTCGGCGCCGCTCACGATGACAGTCGTTGTTCCCTCAGAGAATTCCGTTGGGGTGACGGCATTGAGGACTGGAACCGGGTTCCAAATCGTCACGGTCGCAGAGCCTGGAGGCGCCATGGGCAATTCGTCTGACATAGCGGTGATCACCACCGAGTCTGGCGACGGAACGACGGCGGGCGCTGTGTAGAGGCCGGTGCTACTGATCGTACCGAAGACAGCATTGCCTCCAGGTACGCCGTTCACTGAAAAGGCCATCCCTTTTCCGGCCGCAAGCGTCCCCGAGCTGACCTGAAGCTGTTGATTGACGCGGACTGTTGCATTGGGAACAGAGATGGCGGCAGCATTGCTTGTGTTCCCGCCCGAAATGGAAGAGCAGCCGGAGAACATCAGGCTTCCAGTTACGAGCAAAGTCCCTAAAAACGTGACCTTTGGCGAAGATTGACGCATAAACACTTGCCGCATAGTTGCTCCTTAGCAAAAAGGGAGTTCCAAGGCACTATGCTCTTCAGCGTCAAAGGTTGCAGGCGAAATGCAATTGCGTAGTGATTATAGGGTGTACGCTTCAGAAGAGCATATTATGTCCAGATCCGCAAATCAATACTAATTAGACAAATTGACACTAGATTATAGACTGAGCGGACTTGAGTGATCTGGATCTCTTATAAATACAACAAAACAAATGGCTAGTCGTTCATCCGCTGGCGTTTCCCAGCCCTGATTGGCCGATGCAGCAATGTCGGCCAGTGTGTGCCAATCTGCCCGGAAACTGTCCAGGATTGACGACAACCTGATGCGCGTTTCCAGCCCTGAATACGGGCGGTCTTGCGAGTTCCGAGCGGTTGGTCGCCATCTCGTCGCCATCTCGTCAGTTATAAACCAGTTAATAGAGCATACGTAAACAGACATGTTGACGAGGACGAGCAAGGACACTGTGCCAAACGTCCTGGACCAATAGGGGAGGGGGCAATCACTCTGATAGGCCGACATGAACCAATGTTCGGCCGTTCTTGCAAATTCGGTAATGGAAATCGCCGCAGGTTCCGGAAGCTTGAGAAAGGGCAAAACTGCGGTAGCGTTGCACACAATCCGCACCATACAACAGAATGCAAGCGTGTTTGGAACTTTGACGCCGCGCCACTGACCAGAAAGCCTGGGGTGGACGAGCAGGGCGGCTGCATCTTAAGCTGGTGCAAGTCTGCATTTGAAAAAAGATCTGAGTGCATCGGTCATCCGTTTAGTGCTTGATTCGCTTTTCTAAAATGAACGGAACCATCGTTGGGAGATGAACGGTGGCTGAATTGTTCGATATTAGTCAGACAACACTGAACAGCGAAGAGATACTTCGTTACTTACGGCATCTGATCATGCCCAAAGTGACCATCGAGGGCCAGAAGAAGCTCAAGGCAGCACGAGTTCTCTGCGTGGGCACAGGCGGGCTCGGATCGCCGCTGGCCTTGTATCTGGCCGCGGCAGGCGTAGGAACTCTCGGCCTTGTCGATTTCGACGTGGTCGACTAAACCAACTTGCAGCGGCAGCTGCTTCATCATACAAGCGATGTGGGCCGTCTGAAGCTCGATTCGGCAATCGACAAGCTGACCGCAATCAATCCACCCGTCGAGATCAAAAGGTTCGACACATATCGGAACAGCCAAATGCGCTCGAGATCTTCAGCGGCTTCGATATCATCGCCGATGACACGGACATCTTCGCTACCCGCCACCTGGTCAACGATGCCTGCGTCTTGAGTAGCAAGCCCAATGTTTATGCGTCGATCTTGGAGATCGTCACAGTTTTCTGGCTCACATCGAGTTCATTCAGTCGCTTGGCCGGTTCGGGAGGCGGGATTGATTGCCCACCAACATTTGAGATTTCATACTCATACTCATCGCGCACATCGAGCAGAAATAGATTCTCGCCGGCGTCCAGACGTCTCTTCAACTCTTCAGCTCAGATTTTAGGAACGCTCATCGGATTCACCCTGGCCTTGATCTTGTTTGGCGGCTGTCTTGTCTCCCTCGCCCGCCCAATTTCAACCCAAAATAGAAAACCCACTTGCCAGTTCAATTTCTGGCGATGGGTCCAAATGAAACGGCAGCTTGTAACTTGCTCTAGCCTAGCCATTTCCTCACGCCAGAATGCATCTGCGCACAGCACATCTCTGCACAACAACACATTTCTGCGGTAACGTGGCTAAAACTACTCATGGATGCAATTTACCATGGGCGATTCAATCTGCAAGTGGGACTCTATAGGGTCCTTCGCAGAAACGAGCCGAGGCACGACACCACAGATCATCGTTGTTCTCTGTTCCCAGCCACGCGGGTCTGATCTGCTGGCGCTTCGGAGCTTTCCTTATGCATCAATTCAATCACACGCTGATACAAACGGTTGCGCACGCCGAAGCGCTCGGACGCGCGAGTCACGTAGCGGACCAACAACTCGATCCCCGAGCCGGATGGACGCAGGTTCACAACTGGAGCCGCGCTGAACCGGCTTAGCCCATCGCCGCGCGCTCCACGTTTCCATTCCTGTTCCGCCACGCCGGCACTCTCTTCGGTTTCCTTTTCCACCGCCTTGCGGATCTCCTCCACCAATTCTTGCTTATCGCGGGATTCCGGAATGCTGACGGTGATCTCGTCCCACATCCATTGACCGGTGGTGGAGAAATTGAAGTACTTTCCGCGAATCGCAAAGTTGTTGAGGAAGGTGATGCGGCGACCGGTTGGATGTCCTCTGTCTGCCAAGTCTCCGGTTTCAAGCAAGGTCGTGCTCATGAGGGTGATTTCGGTGACCTCGCCACCGACGCCGTTGATTTCTACCCAATCGCCAACGCGAATGCCGTTTTTGCCCATGAGGGCGAACCAGCCGAAGAACGCAAGAATGTAATCCTGGAGCGCGATGGTGAATCCAGCGGTGGTCAGGCCAAGAATTGTGGACATCTGCTGGGGCCAGCCAAAGACAAAAAACAGGATGAGCAGGCCGCCGGCAACTTGTAGACCCAACTGCAATACAGAGCGCAGAGTCTGTGTTTGTCGGCGATCGAGTGCTGGATTGGCGAGGAGCCAGCGCACGAGCGCATCACAGACGATGATGCAGATAAGGATAAAAGCGATCAGCGCCAACGATTGCAAAACCAGATGCAGCAGCGTTCGATGCTGCAGCAGAACCTGGGCAGACCACTTGCCATAAACGCCGGCGAGTTGTTGCTCCGTCTGAATTCGATCCTTGCAAATGGCGAGAAGCTGGCGTTCATCGGTCCGCTCAATAATGGCGGCCAGTCTCGATGCACGGTCCGGAGTTCCGCTGCCCGGTTGAGCTGTGCTTGCATGGACCCTGGCTTCAAGGGCCGCCTGTTCCGCTGTCAGGCTGGCGACATCTGCCTGTGCCTGCTGCATGGCCTGTTGAATCAATGCGCAGCGGTCCAACTGACTCTTCCAGGCCTTCAGGCGGCCCGCCAGCGTACTGTGCCGCTTGACCGAGACTACTGCCATTTCTCCAGCACTGTGAGACTGGCTGTCGTATTTGCTCATCAGCGCTTCATGCGCTGAGAGTTCGGCTTGAATCTGGGCGCGGTCATCGCCTGAGGCTCGATCAAGCTCTTGCTGCGCATCCTCCAGTTCGTCGGTGTCCAGCCCAAGCTGTGCCTTGGCAACCTCGAGATCATCACTGTCGCCGGCAGGCTTCGCGGCATTTTTCTCTGAACCGGCATGAGTATCGGATGCAACGGTCAGGCTATCGACGAGCGCCTGGTCTTCTTTGATGAGTTGTTGAAGCTGTTCAACCTTCTGCGACAGCGCAAGCGCATCGCCTGTCAGGTTCCGATGCTGTGCCAGCGTGCTCGCCTGGCGCAATGCGGACGCGAAGGCCTGGTCCACTTCGTGATCCGCCAGGCGCTGGGCATCGTGGGCGAACTCTATCTCTTCGGCGGTTACGGCCATCGGCGCCAGACCCTCGGCCGTTTGCCAGGGACGCAGATCGACGAGAGTCTTCTGGCTGTTTCCAAGGCTGCGGACGTTACCGCTCCCTGATAGAAAGGAGAGATGCGCCATCGAGTCGCGCGTGGTCCAGGAGAAGGACAAGCACAGAACCATCAGCACGACCAATGCCAACAGAGAGATCAGACTGACCGGGCCAAAGACGCGTTTGCGAACGGCCGCGCCAGGGGTGGGTGCGACAGAGGGCATATTCATACATCAATTGTTGCAGGTCGGCGACGTGTTCGAGAGGAAAAATGTCACGGTCCGGCCTTCCCGACGCGCTCTTCTCTTACGGTTAACTTGCGGACCGAGGACGTAGGAGCGGAGAATGGAGCCGTGCGAGCTCGAAAGCGATTGGCGATTTTTGCGATGGCGATGCTGGGCGTCTGCCTGTTGGGGATGGCGCAGAATCAAGATCGTGATACCCGTGGCTTGCCTAAGACCTCGTCATCAGCTCCGCCGCCCGAGGTGCGGATCGACATCAATCATGCCAGCGTGGATGAGTTACTGAAGGTTCCCGGCATGACGCCCAGTTGGGCCGGACGCATCGTTCGCTTTCGGCCTTACCGCACCAAGCAGGATCTGCTGGAGCGCGGCGTTGTGACCGGCCAGGTCTATGACCGCATCAAAGATTATGTGATTGCGCACCGCGAGGCGCAGTGAGTTCCTGCGATCCCGCCTTACCCGCAAAAACAAAGACGCGGCGAGGGTGGGGTCCCCATGTTCTTACGCTTCGACGGGCTCCGGCATCGGCACGTCGCCGCGCCTCAGCAGTCTGCTCAGAATCACGTAGAGCACCGGAATAAAGAAGAGGTTGAGGACGGTGGAGAGCAACATGCCGCCGACGATCGTCGTACCGACGGAGCGCCGTCCCAGCGCACCTGCGCCGGTGGCGAAGACCAGCGGCAGCACGCCGAGGATGAAGGCGAACGAAGTCATCAGAATCGGCCGCAGGCGCAACGCTCCGGCCTCGGCTGCGGCATCGGCAATCGAGAGCCCCTTCTTGCGAAGCTGCGCGGCAAACTCGACAATCAAAATCGAGTTTTTGGCCGAGAGGCCGATCAGCATCACCAAGCCAATCTGGCAGTAGACATCGTTGACGAGGCCGCGCGCCCAAACCAGGCCCAAAGCGCCTAACACCGCCATCGGCACGGCGAGAAGGATGATGAAAGGCAGCGCAAAGCTCTCGTATTGCGCCGAGAGCGTGAGGTAGACGACCAGGATGCCAAGGCCGAAGATCGCGAGCGCCCTGCCGCTGGATTCGATCTCGTCGAGGGTCAGCCCGGTCCACTCGAATCTCATGCCCGGCATCTTCATTGCGGTGGCCAGCTTCTCCATGGCAGCAAGACTCTCGCCGGAGCTATGTCCGGGCGCGGGCGAACCGTCGATCTCGACAGCGCGGAAGAGGTTGTAGTGACTAATCACAGGCGGACCGGAGCTCTCGGTCACAGCGACCAAATTGTCAAGCGGAACCATCTGGCCGGAGTCGGAGCGCACATAGTAGCTGTGCAAATCGCGAGCCGACACTCGAAAGGGTTGATCGGCCTGCACGAAGACGCGATAAGTGCGGTTGTTGAAGTCGAAGTCGTTGATGTACTCCGATCCCATGAAGACGGAGAGGGTATTGGTGATCTGGGAAAGCGGAATGTTCATCGCCTTGGCCTTCTGGCGATCGATGGTGACCAGCACCTGCGGGTCGTTGGCCGAGAAAGAGGTGTAGAGGCCGGTCAGATCCTTGCCCGCGTTGCCCGCGCCGACAATCTGGTGAGAGACGCGATCCAGGTCGGTGAGCGTGTTGCTTCCCTCATCCTGGAGCATGAACTGAAAGCCGCCCACACTGCCCACGCCGTTGACCGCGGGTGGTTCAAACATCTGAACAATTCCGCCATTGGGGGCGAACATGAGCATCTGTAGCTTGGGATTCAGATCGGCCACGATGTCTGTGGTGGAGTGGCCCTTGCCTCGGCGCTGGTCCGAGGGCGTGGTCGAGATGAACATCATGCCTTGATTGGCAGAGCCGCCTGACAGGCTGAATCCCGTCACCGAGAATGCCCCGGCGATGTCGGGATTCTGGGCGATGATGGCCTGTGCGCGGTCTGCCAGAGCGCCGGTGTAGGCCAGCGAAGAGCCCGGCGGCGCCTGCACGATGACCATCAGGAAGCTCTGATCCTCCTGGGGAATGAAGCCGGTGGGAACGCGGCTGTAGGTCCACACCGTAGCGCCCAGGCCGGCAAAAAACAGCACCAGCAGCACATAACGCAGCCTGAGCGCGCCATGAATCGCCTTGGCATAAGTGGACGACAGCCATGCAATCTGTCTGTCGGTGGAGTGAATGAATTTGGAGAAGAGCCGCGAGACGACATCGATGTGAAGGAAGTCGAGTTGTTTGGGACGGTCCTCTTCACCACGCAGGAACATCGCCGAGAGAGCCGGCGAAAGCGTCAGCGCGTTGAAGGCTGAGATGGCGATGGCGAAGGCGATGGTCAGCGAAAACTGGCGATAGAGAATGCCGGTGGTGCCGGGGAAGAAGCTGACCGGCACGAAGACCGCGATCAGGACCAGAGAGGTGGCAATGACGGCGCTGGTCACCTCACCCATCGCGTTCGAAGTGGCCGCGTGGGGATCGGAGTGCTCCATGTGCATGTGGCGCTGGACATTTTCGATCACCACGATGGCGTCATCGACGACCAATCCCGTGGCCAGCGTAATGCCGAAGAGTGTCAGCGCATTGACTGAGAAACCGAAGATCTTGATGAAAGCAAAGGTTCCGATCAGTGAGACCGGAATGGTGACCGCGGGAATGATGGTAGCTCGCCAGTCGAGCAGGAAAAGAAAGATGACAGTAATGACGATGAAGATGGCCAGGCCGAGGGTGACCAGCACCTCGCGGATCGAATCGCCAACCACGGTGGTGGAGTCAAAGGCGACGGCGTACTTGAGGCCGGGAGGGAAGCTCTTGGAGAGCTCTGCCAGCGCCGCCTTGGTCCTTGCATCGACATCGAGGGAGTTGGCGTTGGAGAGCTGCATGACGCCGATTCCCATCGCTTCGCGGCCTGCGTATTTGAGGCTCGAACTATAATCTTCCGCGCCGACCACCGAGTGACCGACATCTTTGAGCAGCACCAGGCCGTTGGGTGAGTTCTTGACGATGATATTGTCGAACTCGGCCGGCGAAGTGAGACGGCCAACGACGCGCACGGGGATCTGAAATGCTTGTGTGGAATCGGAGGGCGGCTGGCCAAGCTGGCCGGCGGGGACCTCAACATTCTGCTCGACCAGGGCGTTGATAACGTCCGTCGCTGTGAGATTGTGAGCGGCCAGGCGAACCGGATCGAGCCAGAGGCGCATGGCATATTTGCGCTCGCCGAAGATCAGGACGTCGCCCACGCCGGGAACGCGCTTGATGGCGTCTTTGACATAAACATCGAGGTAGTTTGAGATGAACTCTGGCGAGTAGCGCCCGTCCAGAGTATAAAAGCCGGCGCCGAGAACGAAATTACTGTTGGCCTTGGTGATGCTGATGCCCGTGGCGTTGACGGCGGCGGGCAGCCGGCCTTGTACGCTGGCCACGCGATTCTGCACATCGACGGCGGCGATGTCGAGGCTGTACCCCGTATTGAAGGTTGTGACGATCGAACTCGAGCCGCTGTTGGTGCTCGACGAACTGATGTAGCGCATTCCCTCGACGCCGTTGATCGCCTCTTCGAGTGGAATGGTCACCGCCTTTTCGACTGTTTCGGCGTTCGCTCCCACATAGTTGCAGTCCACTTCAACCTGCGGCGGAGCAAGCGTGGGATACATCGCAACCGGAAGGGTGGGAATGCACACCGCGCCGGCCAGAATGATCAGCAGCGCACAGACCGTGGCAAATACAGGCCGATGAATAAAGAAATCTACAAACAAGGGTTGCCTTCCTTTTCGTCTGCAATGGGCGCGGATTGACCGGCGCTCAGTGCTTGCCCCTCACCCCCTTCCGGAGGCGGGCGCAGACAGTGTGCTAGGCTCCCGGCAGCGGCATAACGGGCATGCCGTTCACGAGGAATTGAGTACTGGATACGATGACCTTGTCGCCTGAGTTCAGCCCAGAGGAGACGGCGTAGGTGTTCCCCACCGTGTCGCCCAGCGTGACCGCGGTCTGGTTGGCCACAAACTGGCCACCCTGCTGGCGCGCGACAAAGACGAAAGTCTGCCCGCCCTGGCGCGTAACCGCCAGCACCGGCACCACTGCCATCGGAGAGGTGCTCCAGATGATGCGAGCCTTCACCATCTGCGCGTTGCGCAGGGCCTCGGAGGTGGAGTGAACGGGGGCCTTCACGAGAATCCCCTGGAGCGTGCTATCCACCTGCGCCGAGAGAAAGTCGACCTTCGTCTTTTCCAGCAGCTTGCCCGAGTTGTCCATCAGGTCCACATCCAGCCCCTGGCGCACTTGGCCGGAGCGCTCAGTGGGGATGTAGATGTAGGCTTCCAAATCTTTATTCTCATCGACGGTGGTGAGCATCGTGGCAGGTGCAACGTAGTCACCTACATGAACCGGAATGTCGCCCACCACGCCGTCAAAAGGCGCGCGAATCGTGTAGTAAGCCAGTTGCTCTTCCTGCGTCTTGCGCATTTCCACGGCCGACTCGTAGTCCGCCTTGGAGTTCTCAAAGGATTGCTGCGCCTGCTCGAAGGCGTCGCGGCTGGTGACTCCTGCGTCGAAGAGTTTCTTCTGCCGGTCGACCTCGCGCGCGTTATAGTCGTAGAGCGCCTTCTTCTGCCGCTCCGTGGCGCGCTGCGACTCGACGGCCGCCGCCTGGTGCTGCGGATCGATATCCATCAGCGCTTGGCCTGCGCCGACATGTTCGCCTGAACGGACATGAATCTGCGTCAGCCTGCCATCCACCTGTGGCTGTAGCGTAGCCGAGCGACGGGACTTGATAGTGGCCACATACTCGCTGGATTGGGGTACCGGCGCCAGGGTCACCAAGGCCGTCTGCACGGGCATCGCCTGCATTCCACCGCCAACCGATGGCGCAGCCGGCTTCTTCTCGCAGCCGCTTGCCGCCAATCCAAGAAGCACAACACAACCTATTCCAAGAATGCGTTTCAAAGCGTTCTTCCTCATTCTGTCTTTTGTCCCGTCGCCTTCAGTCCGATTTCCAGCCGATCCCCTCGGATGGAACTGAATAAACTGCGGTGGCGCGTTGCGCGAGTTGATCGTCGATAGCAACCAGTGCTTCCGCGGGAGCCCCTGGCTGAATGGTGGGCCCGAGCCTGCGGGGGATCGTTTCAAAGTCTTCTACTACATTGTGACGCCTGAGGCCGAGCTATCGACGCAAAAAAATCGCTCGCAGAATTGTTCTCCAAATGCCACACACCGAAACCATGATTGCCGAGCGGTTCTTTCCTCGAAAACAGTCGCCTTTGGCAGGGCTGGTCAGGTATTTGAAGCGGGGTACGCTTCCAGCAGAAGATACGAGGCCGCGAATCGTTCTTGAGCTTCAAGCCAGACGGTCTTGAGGCAGGCGTCAAGGAAGGTCTAGCTGCAGGTTCATACTGAATGAAAGCGGCACCGTTGGAGGCCGTTTCTTGGGTCCTCTATGCCAAAGCCGGTTTTTACAGTATCCTAAAGAAGCCCCATGGCAGGTTTGGAGGTGGAATTCTTTGGCAGAGGTTCGCATACAAGAGGGCGAGCCGCTCGAAAATGCTCTCCGCCGGTTCAAGCGGAAGGTACAGCAGGAAGACATCATCAAGGAAGTCAAGCGTCACTCCTACTACCTGAAGCCCGGTGAGAAGAAACGCGTCAAGGCAGCTTTGGCGCGCAAGCGGAATCGCAAGAAGGCTCGCAAAGAGGCTGACTAATTTGATAACAATCGCGATATGCGCCGCCCCGCTCAAATAGGGAGCGCAGGCAATAGGAAAAGCAAGATCGGGGCGGCCAGTTGCGATTATTTCTTGTAACTATATAGCTTTATATATATGTTTCGTGATAGTGTTGGGTATGTCTCCCAGTTTGCGGGTGGGACGAGTTATCAGCCGCACGAGAAGTTGCGGCCCGGGCCCCTTGTTGTGGACTAACGAAAGAAGACAGGGAAACGGGACCGGCAAGTCATGAAGTTCATGGCCGATTTCAGTGGTTTCCCTTCTTTGGGAAGTCAGCCATGGAGTTTACGGACAGAGTCTTGAAATGCTGCGATTGCGGAACTGAATTTGTTTTTACTGCAGGCGAGCAGCTTTTTTTCTACGACAAACAATTCAAGAACGACCCCAAGCATTGCAAGCAATGCAAGGCCAAGCGTGTGCGTGGCGGCACTAGGGTGCGGCCCGAGACACGGACCAATTGCTCGCAGTGCGGCGAGGCAACGACGGTGCCTTTCAAGCCTACACAGGGCAGGCCCGTGCTCTGCCGCTCCTGCTTTCAGCAGCAGCAAGGCAAGCCAAAAACGGCGGTTGAGATTGCACTGGAACCGTTGCCTAGGCCAGAGCTGAGCTGAACAGAACATCTCCCTTGAATCCAGAGGAGAATCCGGCGGCTCGAACCAGGGTCGCCAGTTGCGCCCAATGCCGCTGGCTGTGAAAGAGCGCGTGCGCTGTGAGCTTGCGCCGGGAAAATAACCTTGCGTCCGGCGGCAGAAAACTCACATCGATCATCATCTTGTCGTCCCACTTCAGGGATTGATCGTCGAGCAGCGTGTGAAAGATCCCCATGGCTTCCGTGTGAAGGCCGAAAAGAGCCTCCAGCGGACCCGTGGGCATCTTCTCCCGGTCCGTGGGTGGCAGGCCGGCAATTCGCTGACCCCAGCGCAGCTCCACTCCCCAGATGTGGCGGACGAAGCCCTGCACGGTCGAGGTTCCGCCGATATCGCAGGGCAGTTCGAGCAACGCCGGGTTGGCTTCCAAGTGCTTCTTCCAGAAGTTGGAGGCCTCATCGTTCCAGACCAGAAGCTCTTCAAGCGTGATGGCAGGTGTCATGGTTTCCTCCTCAGGGCGCGGTGACCGATGTCGCGCCGGTAATAGATTCCGTCAAAGTGAATCAGTTCCATGGCCTCATAGGCGCGGCCTAACGCTTCATCCAGCGTTGCCCCCGCAGCGGTCACGCCCAGCACCCGGCCGCCGCCAGTGAGTATCTGGCCGCTCAATCGGGATGAGCCCGAATGAAAGACCTGCACTCCGGGAACTCGCGCGGCGTCGTCCAGCCCGGTGATCGGCAGGCCGGTTTTGTAACTGCCCGGGTAGCCCGACGAACTGGCTACCACACAGGCCGAGGCTCCAGGACTCCAACGCAGTTCCGTCTCCGCCAGCCGGCCGTCGATGCAGGCCTCCAGCGCATCCACCAGGTCGCTTTCCATCCGTAAAAGAATGGCTTGCGTCTCGGGATCTCCAAAGCGAGCATTGAACTCCAGCACTTGCGGACCTCGCGGCGTCATCATCAGCCCGCAATAAAGCACGCCGATGAAAGGTGTATCTTCGCTCGCCATGCCATAAACAGTGGGCACGGCGATGTGGCGCATGATCCACTCCGTCATGGCCGGGTCGAGCATCGCGTCGGTCGAGTAGACGCCCATGCCGCCGGTGTTGGGGCCCGTGTCGCCCTCGCCGATCCGCTTGTGGTCCTGTGCCGGAACCAGCGGCTTTACACTCTTGCCGTCGGAGAGGCAGAGGAAGCTGACCTCGTCGCCTTGCAGGAACTCTTCGAAGATAACCTGCTGCTCGGTCGCCCCCAGCAGCGCGCCTGAAAAGATGCCTTGGGCAGCCTCGATCGCCGTCTGGCGCGACTCGCAAATGATTACGCCTTTACCGGCGTGCAGCCCGTCTGCCTTCACCACGATGGGCGGATGGAAGAACTCGACGGCCTTCTCAAGGTCAGCGGGGCTTGTGCAGACCGCATACTTGGCGGTGGGAATGTTGTGCCGTTGCAGGAAGCGCTTGGCGAAGCTCTTGCTGCTCTCGAGCATTGCCGCGGCCTCAGTCGGCCCGAAGACCCGCAACCCGCGCCCCTGAAGAGCATCCACGATGCCCAGCGAGAGCGGCAGCTCGGGACCAACGATGGTCAGCCTCGGCTTCTCAGACTCGACCAGGCGGACCATTGCGGCAACGTCTTTTAGGTCCACCGGTACACAGCGCGCGATCTTGGCCATTCCTCCGTTGCCCGGCGCGCAGACCACCTCTGTCACTCGCTGGCTGCGCTTCACCGCCCAAGCCAGCGCGTGTTCCCTTCCCCCCGAACCCAAAATCAGCACTTTCATGGTTGCGTCCCCGTTCTTTCTCGTCTTATCGGACCCCGAAAGGTTATCTGAGCAAACCGGAGTGGGGAAGTCAAACCCGGAGGAATGTTCAGGGGGCAATGGACGTATAATTCTGCCATGCTGAAGCGCATCTACATCGACAACTTCCGCTGTTTCGTGAACTTCGAGTACAAGCCAGAACGGAGGCAACTGCTTTTGGGAGCCAACGGCAGCGGAAAATCTTCGCTGCTGGAGGCGGTACGGGCAGTGCAAGGATTCGTCTGCGAAGATGGGTGGGATAATTTCTCCCGAAATATTTTTCAGGACAGCAGGACGCGCTGGTTGAATCTTCCCAGGCAAGTATTCGAGATCGAGGCGGAACTTGAGGGTCAACAGTACGTTTATCGCCTTGAGATTAACGCCGAAGGCAACCCAAAGGAAATGGTTCTGCTTGAAAGTCTGAAGGTGGATGGAAGTCCAATTCTTGAGTATTCCAATGGAAAACTATCCCTTTATAAAGAGAATACCGTCGATCCCACAGCAGAGCTAGGAGTGCAATACAATGGCGGTTCTTCAATCCTTGGATTTCTGAGTGGCTTCAGAACAGAAGCTACAAAATTCGTTGTTTGGTTATCGAAAGATTTGGTCTGTCTGAGAATCAATCCGTATGCGATGAAGAACACCGGGAAGTTTACTGGACCTGCGCGTCCAGGCTTCGATCTGAATAATATTGCTGATTGGTATATGCGTCTGACGCTGAACGATAGCGAAGGTATGCTCAAACTCAGGTCTTCGCTTAAGGAAGCATTAGACGGGTTGGCGCTGCTGAATTTCAAGGCGACTGAAACTGGAGACTCAATTCTAACAATCTTGTTCGGCATGGATAGCATCCAGCAGAGATATATTTTGATGGAGCTTTCCGAAGGCCAACGTTGCCTGATTGCGCTTTACATGATTCTCCATTTCCTCATCGCCAAGGGCTGCACGGTCTTTCTCGACGAGCCGGACAATTTCATCTCCTTGCGCGAGATTCAGCCGTGGTTATTGGCCGCTGAAGATGCGGTTGAAGAGAGCAATGGCCAACTGATTCTTATCTCCCACCACCCCGAGATTCTCAATTATTGGGCCCGCGAATACGGGCTTCTGTTCTCGCGCGAAGAGAACGGACATGCAAGAACCAAGCCATATCGTGAAGTAGCCGACACGGGGCTGGACCCCGCCGAGACCATCGCTCGCGGGTGGGAAGATGAGTAAGCCAACTGCGGTCATTGTGCTTTGTGAAGATAATCTGACATTCTCATTCACGCGATCTTACTTGAAGAGATGCGGAGTCCACAGCGGCATTCGTCCAGTGATCTCGCCACGCGGAAGGGGATGCGGCTTTGATTTTGTCACGAGGAGCTTCGCCGATCAAGTCAACGCCTACAGGCTGGTGAAGGCAAGAATACATGCCTGGCTGGTCGCTGTCGTAGATGCGGATACTAGCACGGTTGCACAACGCATCTGCGAAATGGACAGAGCGTCGACGCAATCGCAAGAGCCGCGCGTTCGAGCTGTGCGCATCCAGGACGAGATGATCGCCCGGCTTGTTCCTCGGCGCAATATCGAAACGTGGCTACTGGCACTGAACGATGTCATCCCTGCGGATGATCCCCCGTTGAACGAAACCAAAGACTACAAGAAAGACGTCCCGGAATTTCGCCGCTACGACTGGGAGGAAAAAGCTAAATCTGCTTCGATAGCCCTTTATGGCCTTACCAGACCCAATGCCCAGTTGCCTGCAACTCTCTTGGATTCTTTGCGCTGCGGAATCGCCGAAATGCGTCGCGTGGAAGAGTTGGCGCGGTAACCCCCATGGTCCAACTTCGCATCAAACCACACTTCCAGCAGGCTGCCGAGGCTGAGCGGCGCACCGAACAGACGCGAGTCTACCGGCGCAACGTGGTCTTTGGGCTGTTGCTGGTCGCTGCCGCGATCCTGATCTCATGGTTGGTGCGCACGAATCCCACGTGGATCTTCCTTCCGGGCTGGTGGCGGCTGTGAGTGTTGCGCTAACGACGGGAGTTGGCGGTGCCGCGCTGGAGCCTCTCGCCGTTCTGCTGCTTGGGCCCACCGGCAGCGGCAAGACGGCACTCTCTCTTGAACTGGGCGAGCGCTTCGGCGGCGAAATCGTCAGTTGCGACTCGGTGGCTGTCTATCGCGGCATGGACCTGGGTACGGCAAAGCCAACACTGGAAGAGCAGGCCCGTCTTCTGCATCACTTGATCGACGTGGCCGACCCGGACACACCATTTACCGCAGGCGAATACAGCCGCCGTGCGCGGACGGCTCTGCGCGAGATCGTCAGCCGCCGTAGGCTTCCAATCGTCACCGGCGGGACCGGCCTTTACCTGCGCGCGCTTACCGAGGGACTTTTTGCCGGACCCGGGCGCCAGCACGAGCTACGAGCGCGCCTGCAGCAAAGCCGAACAAGACACGGCGAAGGCTGGCTGCACCGGCTGCTCCAACGCCTCGATCCAGCCTCGGCTGCGCGCATCCACCCTAACGACACGCCCAAGCTGATTCGCGCCATCGAGGTCTGCCTTGCCGGGCGCAAACCGCTTTCCCAGGTTCTGGCCCGCGACCCGCTTTCCGGCTTCCGTCTGCTTCGCATAGGCCTCAATCCGCCGCGCCATGCCCTTTACGAACGGCTCAATCGACGCTGTGCCGAGATCTTCGCCTCAGGACTTATTGAAGAAACCCGCGGCTTGCTCGACCGATACGGCCCGGTCAAAGCACTCGACTCCCTCGGTTATCGCCAGGCCTTGGCCGTGCTCTCAGGAACGCTGAGTGTCGAGGCTGCCATCGAGGCCGCTCAGCAGGGCCACCGCAACTACGCCAAACGTCAGTTGACCTGGTTTCGCCGCGAGCCGGAGGTCCATTGGATCGAGCGCTTCGGCGATGAGCCGGAGACGCCGCGCGCCGCCGCCGAGCTAATCAACGACAACCTGTAGCCTCGCGCATTGAACCCCCGCGAGATATACCACGGCTCCCTGGGATCTGCGTCGATCTATCGCTTTTGTGGCTCCTGCGGCAGGTTGGGAATCGAGGTCATAGCCGGCTTAACCGTCCCAGCGGGCTTCGCGGCGGCAGGCTGCGAAACCAGCGCGGGCTTGACCAATGGTTTGGCAGTAGCTGGCAGTTCGGACGGCTTGGCGGCAACTCCGGTCGACGCCCGGGCCGCGGGCGGCTTCACAGCCCCGTTTGCCTTCACTGCCACTACAGCTGCACTGGTTGCTCCGGGGGTTGCTGGCTGCCCTGCAGAGACCTTCAGGGTCAGATCTTCCGCCTCATCGCCGAGGAACTGCTCATTGTCCTTGCCGATGATGGCCTGGCGCATGACGGTCATCCAGATGGGCAGCGCGGCCTTGGCGCCGGTCTCCTTTTCACCGAGCGACTCGCGGCTATCAAAGCCAACCCAGACACCGCAAGTCACCGAGGGCGAGAAGCCCAGAAACCACGCGTCGGTATAGTCGCTGGTTGTTCCGGTCTTGCCCCCCAGCGGGTGGTTCAGTTGCGACGCGGCCTGTCCGGTGCCGTGCTGGACGACTGCCCGCAGCAGCGTCATCATGGTGCGCGCCGTCTGCTGTTCGATTACGTCGTTCACCGCGGGCGGCTCCTCCCACAGCGTGATGCCGTCGGCATTCTCCACCTTTCGAATCAGCCGTGGCGTTACACGCAGCCCGTCGTTGGGAAAGACCGAGTAGCTGGCCACCTGCTCCTGGAGCGTGATCTCGGCCGCGCCGATCGCCGAGGGCAGATAGGCCGGAATCGTCGAGGTGACGCCAAAGCGATGAGCCACGTCGATGACCTTGTGAATGCCCACGCGCGCCGCCAGCTTCAGGGCGGGAATGTTGCGCGATTCGGCAAAGGCGTTGGTCAGCGTCATCGCGCCCTTGTAGTCGTTTTCGTAGTTATGCGGGGTATAGCCGCCAAAGCTGACCGGCCCGTCGACAATGATGTCCGTAGGCTTGGCTCCGTCCTCGATAGCCGCGGTATAGTCGTAGATCTTGAAGCTCGATCCGGTCTGCCGCTCGGCCTGGATGGCCCTGTTGAACTGGCTGACCGCATAGTCGCGCCCGCCCACCATCGCCAGCACGTCGCCGGTCGTGTTGTCCATCGCCATCAGAGAAGCCTGCGCGCCTGAGTCCTGCTCCAGGGTAGCCCTGCGCATCCTGCCCTCCATCGCGTCGCCCAGGTGTACGTAGATCACGTCTCCCGGCTTGACCAGTTCATCCCCAAAGCGCTCTCCAGTCCATTTCCAGTCGTCCGGCAAGAGCACGATCTCGCCGGAGCCCACGCGAGCGTGTATCTCCAGGGGCAGATCGCACGTGACAACGGCATGAACGTAGTCGCCCGGCCCGGTCTTCATCGCCCAGTCGGGATGCTTGTAGTCCTCGATGGTGTTGCCGCCGGTGAGCACGTTTTCCAATTTGCCGATCCAGCCGCGCCGCCGCTCATAGGTGGCCAGGCCGTCCAGAACCGCGCGATTGGCCGTCTTCTGCAAATCCAGGTCGAGGGTAGTTTCAACTTTGAGGCCGGCCTCGTGCACCTCTTCGGAGCCGAAGCGCTTCTCCAACTCTTGCCGCACAGTCTCCTCAAACCAGGGCGCGGCCGACATCTCCGGTTGAGCAATCTGCAGACCCAAGGGCGCGCTACGCGCCTGCTCGGCATCCCGGTGCGTGATAGCTCCATCGGACTCCATCTCGGTGAGCACAAGATTGCGGCGGCGCAGCGCCTTCTCGGGGTTGAGGATCGGCGAGTAGGCCGCCGGACCCTTGGGCAGGCCCGCAAGGAGCGCCGCCTCGGTCAGAGTCAGGTTTCTGGCGTGCTTTGAAAAATAGAACTGCGAGGCCGCCTCAAAGCCATACATCCCGCTGCCCAGATAGATCTGGTTGCCGTAGAGGGTGAAGATCTGCTCCTTGGTGAATGCTCGCTCAATCTGGATGGCGAGGTAGGCCTCCTGCACCTTTCGGCCAACAGTGCGCTCGGAGGATAGAAAGAGGTTGCGGGCCAACTGCATGGTCAGCGTAGATGCGCCCTGGGCACGCCCGTGGCTGCGCAAGTCGTGCCACAGCGCCCCGGCGATGCGCAGCACATTGATGCCCCAGTGGGACTCGAAGCTCTTGTCTTCGATGGAGATCACGGCCTGGCGTAGCACCGGCGCGAAGTCCTCGTAGCCGACAACCTCGCGCCGCTCCAGCGCAAACGAGCCTATGATGCGGCCCTTCTGGTCATAAAGATCGGTCGTCGTGGAGGGCCGGTAGCGCTCAAGATCGTGAATCTGAGGAAGATCGACCGAGTAGACCAGGGTAAGCCCGGCCAGCGAGCCGGTGATCATTGCCAAAAGCAACAGCGCGGCGAGCGCAAACTTGCCGGCCAGCTTGCGTCGCCGATGCGCGGGTACCGGCTCTGCCTGAATCCGGCGGGGACGTGGAAGACCTCGGGAATCTGGAGGCTGAATGGGGGTGATAGCCAAACGTTTCAGGCCTCAAGGGCACTTTGCTTGCCTGCGATGGAGAAGTGCCTCAGCCCAAGGCTAGCACGGGAACGTCTTCGAAGACATGCGGAGTGACTCTTGCGTACCACTCAGTGCAAGAGCGGGAGACAATCTAAGACAAACGCTTTTAAAGGAAGGCTCAGATTTACAGAGAAATCGAATTTGTAAATCCAAGTCCTTAAACTCGGGAGCCTCGGCCCACTGGGGAATTTGCAACCCGTGTTCTCCAAATCGAGCGAACTATTTCAAATACTTCGAGGATGGAGAGCAGAGGAAACACAGCAAAAACTACGGAAGGGATGATTGCGATTGCGGAAATTTCAAGCAGCCAATAGTTCTGGTGCGAGAATCCAAAATAGGCGGTTATCCCCACGATAACAATGGGCAAAAGAAAACGTGTGCTAAAAAGAATCAGCCCGGCGCGGCGATGCCTTTGCCAAATACTCAATTCATCCCATTCGACGGCGCCCGTCTGATATACCTCGCCGCAATTGCATCTGAATCTTGAGGGACCGATCGGCGTGTCGACATGCGCGCGACCTATATGGAAGTGTTCCGTTATCTCTCTCTCGCACTTGTCGCAGAAGTAATAATCAGCAGCTTTGGGAAAACTGCTCGCTGGGAGCCTCCCAGGATGCAGGTCGTTTAGGCCGAGCACTTCCATTCGCAACAGCCCTCTTGACAACGCGTATCGTCGATCGCTCGGCCTATCCCATAGAAAGTTCGTCCGGCTTGTATCAGCCGATCTTGGCTTTCAGCAATTCGAGGGCCTTGTTGAGCGGCTCGTCGCCCTTGGGCTGCGGCAGCGCTTCTTCTTCTTCCTCGTCGAGCGCCTGACCCACAGCCACATTGGGAATTACTGCGTCGTCCTGGATCTTTTTGCCGCCGGGAGTCTGGTACTTGGCGACGGTCAGCAGCAGCGCCGCGCCGTCGGGCAGCTCGATGGTCTTCTGCACCGAGCCCTCGCCAAAGGTGCGTTCGCCCACCACGTCGCCGCGCTTGTCGTCCTCGATGGCGGCTGCGGTCAACTCGGCGGGGCCATAGGTGCCGCGATTCACCAGGACCGCAAGCGGCGCGCTGGTGAGGCACTTCGAGGGGTCGGCGGTGAAGGTTTGGCGAGGATATTTCTGGCCTTCGAGCGCTGCCATCGTGCCTTGCTTCAAAAAGAAGTTGGCCAGCCGGAGACCCTCCTGGGGGTCGCCCCCAGAGGAGTCGCGCAGGTCCAGCAGCACCTTGCGGTTCCTGTTCGACTTGAGCGCCGAGGCAATCTCGTCTACGCGCGAGGCGGTCAGCGCGCCGGGTTTCAGATAAAGAATCGTCGAACCATCGTACTGCTGCTCGGCGAGCGCGGGTACGGCGGCGATCGAGCGGGTCAGCGTCACCTTGTCCGGGTCGGGCTTGCGCGGCCGCACCACCGAAAGCGTCAGCGTCGTCCCCGGCTTGCCTTCCAGCAACAGCCGAATGACTGCCAACGACAACTCACGCGTCGATTGATCGCCAATGGACTCGATCACGTCTCCGTCCGACAGGCGCTCCTTGTCGGCGGGCGAACCGGGCAGCACGCTGACCACGGTTGCATAGCCGAATCGCTTGGAGACGGTAATGCCGATCTGCGCAACCCCCGACGCCGGACGGTCCTTGTAAATCTTGTACTCGGCCGGTGTCAGATAACTCGAATCGGCGTCCAGCGACTCCAGCAGGCCGTGCAGCGCGCCAGTCGTCACGTTGTCGATGTTCGGCTCGGTGACGTAGTCGGACTGGACCCGCTTGAGCACGTCATCGTACACGCGCATCTGGCGGTACGCGCCATCCTGCTGGCCGCCTGCATGGACGCCGAGCAGCCCGAACTCGCCCAGGACAAATCCCAGGCCGAGAGTCGCAAAGATCGCCAGAGAAAGTACGAAAACCAATCGTTGAAAGAATCGAGACACGCTCACCGCCGGGGCGGCCTCATGGGGAAACAGGCCACTCACTCTATAGACGCAATGATAACCCAAGCGGTGTGCGGCGCGGGAAAACCGGCTCCGCGCGGTCCAACCTCGCCCATGCCGCATGGTTACCAAAGATTATTCCTTTCGTAATGCCGCCATGCGGCAATCAAATTACAATTGTTCCGACTCCATTTTCAGACTCGACTCGTAGCAAACCCATTGAAAGGACCGACCCATGCGCAAGCCCTTGGGTAAATTGGGGGAGCAATTGCAGGACCACTCCTCCGCGCCGCCACGCTTTTACTCCTGTTTTCTTCACCTTTCTGCCACGCGTAAATGCCTCCGAATTGCCCCTTTGACATGCCAGCCATCTCTTCCATCTCCAACTCGGCATGGATTGCAGGACAGGCAACCACCGTCTCTATCAACGGGACCAACTTCTGTTGGGCCTGGCCCTGGCCCCCAATAAGCGCGCCCTCCGGATCGGTGATACCTTGGGCGTAGGGTACCGTCGCAACACCAACCGAGCTTCAACTCGTGGTCTCGCCGCCCGCCAACGAGCCCACAGAGACGTTCACCCTCTATTTGGAGCTCATCGACTGTAACGGACCTTGGTGTGCCACTCCGGCATCCATCTCTGCCCAGGTTCAGGGCTGCACTCCTACCATCACCTCCATAATCCCCAGCACGTGGTTTGCGGAAAAGAGCTGCGACAAAGTCGTCATCAAGGGAACCGGCTTCATCACAGCGGCCAAGGCTACTGCGGCTTGCCCGGTGACCCCGGTCACCGCAAGCACTCCGGATGGGAGCGTGATTACGGTGTCCAATATCAACGTGAAAAGCGACAAGGAGATTTCCGTAACCATAAAGCCCGATGTCAATACGACCACCGAACAGGCCACTGTCACGGTGGGCACAGCCCCTAATATAGCGACGTCAGCATCGCTCGCAACCCCGCCTCAGGTCCTCGGCAACGAGATTCATTGCGATCCAAGTCTGAATTGCACCCAAGACGCCATCAGCACAACCGACGGAACTTCTCCGCCTGTGCAAAATGTGGTCGTTGGCCAGCCGATCATCCTGACCACGAACCCCAACTTGCCCGCTACGATCACTCCCTATAAAACAACTTGGTCAGTGGGCGGAGCGAATATCGGCGGATATGCACCTACCCTGCCCTCAACCACGGTCTCCAAGACGGGCCTGAAACAATCAACATTGAAGACGTTTTGGCTTTACCAAGGGCAAGGCGTCCCAGTAACTTACCAATACTGCGTCGACATTCCAGGGGTGGGCAACCAGTGCAGCCTTCCGGCAAATGCTACTTTCAATGTGGCCGGGCCGACGGACACTATTAAACCTGTTCTCTCCCTCCCACAAGCATTGGGAAGTTGGCAAGTGTTCCCAACATCTGCCGCGTGCAACGTTCAATGGCTATATTTTGGATTGGAAGATACCAGCGCTCCATCCTGTCCTGGTTCGCTCGACATTCCAGGCATTTTCTTCGATGCCACGAACCCCACAAATATACCCAATGGCGGAGGGAACTTCTTCTGGGTCCAGATAATCAAGTCGGCTGTAATTTCTGGAACTGAACCGGGAGTGACGATCAAGCCGGACCGTCAAGGTCCAGGACTGGATAATTCCTATCCGTACATCCCTGTGCCGGACAATCCGCTCGTAGAGCTCGATGCCCCTGCCACAAGCTTGGACAATGCGCTTACGACCGAATCTGAATCATTCAACGCGACAATGTACTTAATGTGGATCTCGGCCATCAATCCCGCCTCGATTCCCGTCCCAATCGGATATGTCGATTGGAGCATTTCAGCCACCGCAATCCAGAAATCAACAAACTCGCCACCCTGGTCACTCGCGAAACAGGAAACTCCGACTGCGGTGTTTACAGCCAGTTCCGATACTGGAGGCAGTTACCACGGTCTGCCGCATTGGACAAAACTGCTGACGAACACGGCTGGAAATCAATCGTTGGAGACGCAGATGAACGAAGAAACGGAACCAGCCTCAACGGACGAAAAGGAGGACCAGTAATGAGAAAGTTAGTGCCTTATTTCGGGGTATTGATCTTGGCAGCTTCGGCAAGTACATTGTGCGCCCAAACTTCTGAGGAAAAAGATGCCGGATTCACGCTGACCCTTTCCCAAGGTACGGTTCGGTACGGCGTGCCACAGAGTTACGAGGTGTTGGTAGTAAAGCTCACCAACATATCTCAGCGAGTGATGAGCGAAGATACTTGCTCGGCGTTTGGGGCATTCTACAACCTCAAAGTAACCTACAATGGCATCCCAATCGAAGAGAAAGAGGAGCACCTAAAACACAGAAAGGCCATGGAGAAAGGCCCGTGTTCCGGCAGCAACCCCGGAAGACGAGCCAAGCCAGGCCAATCGTTGGAAGATACGCTTTACTACGAGACGACCAAACCTGGGACGTATGAATTCACTGTCGAACGAGAAGGCTTTCCGGGTGATCCGGATAAGAGCGTGACGATCAAATCCAACCCCCTCACCATCGCGGTGCCAGAGCCCGCGGCGGTCGCGCCGCAGTAGCTCGCTGTTCGTGCAAATCCCCGCCTCGGATGCGCCAGCCGCCTCCGGGGCGGGTTTTTCTTTATCGATTGAGCGAAGCACAAAGATCAGAGAGATCATACGGGTTTTGTTGCCGACAGAAAGTTGGCGGGGGATTGAGCTGAATCGGCTTTTGATGGCTGGTCAGGTCCATGATGTTTCACGGCCACAAAGACAGGACACCCAACCGGAAGAAGCTGAACCCCTTTTTCTTCCCCATGGTTGCGGGCTGGCCGCTGATGGAGCTGGTCATCTGCCTGATCGCCTGCGAGATCTCAGAATCGTCGAGCATGAGCGAGACAGCTGTGTTCTGCATCCGTCGCACGGCCGCATAGTTATTTGGAATCTTCCAATCGGGCGGTCTGGTGAGCGCCTTCGTGATTTGCTCTTCGGCGATTTCCAGGTTCTTCGGGTCGTACCTGTTCAGGACGACTTCGAGCTTCGGGCCGCCGGCCGCGGTGAGCCGTGCAATCAGGCGATTGGAGTTGCGCAGTTCGGCAATGCCAATCTGCGCGACCAGGTAGATGGTCGCGGATCTGTCGAAGACGCGCGTGCTTTGCAGGTCGAGCCTCGATCCGGCGTCGACCACAACAAAGTCGAAGTTCTGGCGCGCTACCTCCAGCAGCCGGTCGATCGCGTCATCGGAGACATGCGTGGGAGCCAGTTCACTGGGCGCGGCGAGCACGGACAATCCGGAGCCGTGCGTTTCCAGCAAGCTGGAAAGAAAACTCGAGTCGAGCCGTTTGAAATTTTCGAGGGCGCTCACCACCGAGTGTTCGGCTCGGATTCCGAGGTTGATCGCCGCGTCTCCAAGGGGGAGATTGAGATCGATCAACAAAGTCTTTTTTAGGGCGTCCTGGGCCAGCGAGACAGCACAATTGCAAGCCAGGGTGGTGACTCCGGAACCGCCTTTGGCGCTGATAAACACGAGCAGCTTGCCGTCGGCTCTTCTGGTGGGACGAACCGCGGAGCGGAGGGCCAACGTCCGTTCGAGAGCTTCGGCCAGCGTATCGTCGTGGAACGGCAGAGTGAGGAATTCGCGAGCGCCTGCCCGCATGGATCTCAACAGCAGATCCGCATCGGTCTGTTCCGAGAAGACGATCACGGTTGCCAACCCGTTGATCGAGATGTTTTTCACCAAATTGAGAGCGTACTCCGGATCGCTGTCCAGATCGATCATCACAACATCGAAGTCGCGGGTCAGCATCTGGGGAATATCGTCGAGATTAGGAGGATAAGAGGTGAACTCCCGCATTGGGCCTCGCTGGCACCCGGCTAAAGCAGCCGTTGCCGCGTTGCGCCGCCCCAAGTCCGGGCTGATGACTGCAACGGCCATTATGCTTGCGGTGGAGGATGAAGCGCCAATTCTGTCCATGATTCTGGCCTTGGTCTGGAGGCTGCTCATATCCTACAGCACTACCGGAAGAGGCTGAACCCCCTCTTCTTTTCTGGTAGAGCCGGCTGGCCGGTAACCGATCGGGTCATTTGCCGGATCGCTCGTGAAATCTCAGTATCCTCTTCTGTGAGCGGCGTCGCCGTGTTCTGCATCCGCCTGACGGCAGCATAATTGTTGGGAACCTTCCACTCAGCCGCTTTGGTGAGAGCCTTCGTAATATGCTCTTCAGAGATTCCCATATTACGCGGATCGTGTCTGTTGATCACGATTTCGAGCTTGGGGCCGGCGGCTGTTGAGAGCTTCGTAATCAGGCGATTCGAGTTGCGCAGTTCAGGAATTCCGATCTGCGTGATCAGGTAAATCGTGGCGGATCTGTCAAAGAGATGGGTGTGTTGCAATTCGAGCCGCGATCCGGCGTCGACCACCACATAATCGAACTCCTGGCGGGCAACCTCTAACAACTTGTCAATGGCGTCGTCGGAAAAATGAGCCGTGGCCAACTCCGTGGGCGCCGCGAGCACGGTCAGCCCGGATTCGTGCTTTACCAGCATGGTGGCAAGGAAATTTGCGTCCAGCCGGCTGGAGTTCTGAAGCGCGTTGACAGTCGAGTATTGAGCCTTGATTCCCAGGTCGATCGCGGCATCTCCGAGCGGGAAATTGAGATCGATCAACAGGGTCTTCTGTCCGGACTCCTGGGCCAAAGAAACAGCGTAGTTGCAGGCCAGCGTTGTCACTCCGGAACCGCCTTTGGCGCTGAGGAATACCAGCAATCTTCCGTCTGCCTTCTTCGGAGGGCGAGTTGAGGAGCGCAGAGCCGATGCCCGGACCAGAGCCTCGGCCATGGCGCCGGGGTTGATGGGGACGCGGAGAAACTCGCGAGCGCCGGCCCGCATCGATCTCAGCAGCAGGTTTGGATCGCTCTCTGCCGAGTAGACCATTGCGGTCCCCAAGCTATGAGTACAAATGCTTTCCACCAGATCAAAGGCGCTCTCCGGGTTGCTATCCAGATCGACAATCACCACGTCGAAGTCATTGCCCAGCATTGCCGGCGCATCATTAACGTCGGCAGGGTAAGATTTGAACTCGCGGACTCGGCCAGGCTGGCATTCGTTAAGTGCATCGATCGTGGCTTTGCGGCTCTGCTCGTCAGGGCTGACGACAGCAATGGACAAGGCGCTGGCGCTCAGGGAATCGGTTGTTTGAGTAAAGCTTGCCATGACAGAGTTTCTGCTCCCGTTTGTGAGGTGGACCCGCGAGGCTTCAGACTCGCTCAAGTTGCCGTTTGCACATATTCACAATCATCCGATGAGGTCACCTAGCCCTCGTAAGACCGACAACCGCTTCTTCAGTCTATCGGCACAAGAGGAACCGAATCTAATAACCATGGAGATTATCTTAAGAGATGGGGGTCTACCACTACTCCCCTCAGAGGATTCGCAGCATTTTATTCAGCTTTCGATTTTTTCATCCCACAGATGGATATGCCATTTCAGAACTTGACACGGCGTCCCAATCCTAAGAGACTGGGGAAGGAATCATCCCCTGGAATGGAGCGCCGTAATGCGAGACGCAACTTTGCAAGGCACCTACAAAGTTCAGGCCCTGGACCGCGCATTCGCCGTACTCGATCTGTTGGGCGAAAGCGAGACCCCGCTGGGCCTGGCGCAGGTTGCCTCGTCGCTGCAGTTGCACAAGAGCACAGCACACCGATTCCTGATGGTCCTCGAGAGGCACCGTATGGTGGAGCGAACCTCCAACGGCAAGTTCCGACTCGGGCTAAGGCTCTTCGATCTGGGCAACCGATCCATCGAGCAATTCGACCTGCGCGACCGCGCGCAGCCGCACCTGCGCCGTCTGGTGACCGAGACTGAAGAGACCGCGCACCTGTGCATTCTCGAGGGAGCCCATGTGATCTACATCGATAAGATCGAGCCGGCGCGCTCGGTGCGCATGATTACCCGCATCGGCGCCAGCAACCCGGTGCACTGCACCTCGGTGGGCAAGGCAATGCTGGCCTTTCTGCCCGAGGAGCGGATCGCCGAAATTCTGCGCCGCATTCGCTTCGAGCGCTTCACCCACCGGACAATCTCCACAGCGGAGGCTCTGCGCGTCGAGATCGAGAAGACGCGCCGGCGCGGCTACGCCGTGGACGACGAGGAGTTGGAAGAGGGCCTGCGCTGCATCGCCGTGCCGGTGCTCGATGCGCAGCGGCTCCCGGTAGCGGCGGTGAGCGTCTCCGGGCCGTCCTTCCGCGTCACCGCGCAAAAATTGCCCTCGATCGCCAACCATCTGCTCAAGTGCGTGCGGGGGATCTCAGTGGATATGGGCTTCGTCTCCAGCGCACACGGCAATCGCGCGGTCTGGTCGGCTTAGAGTCAACTTGCCGCGGAAACGCATTGGGGCCGTTCCGTGCAACGTTTCTCTCCTGGCCGATCTTCCCCGGGCAGGGGCTCATCCTGCCTGACATTCGCAAGGTTATGCTTCTCGAGCGGAACGGTCACGGGCCTATGCGCAATGATCGTGTGATTCGCGTTTTTGAAGAAACCAAAGGGAGCGTCTCTAGCTAGCGCGTCCGCCAGTTGGAAGTCCGTCTCCGGGGGCCGGGAGACGGCCGACGGAGATGCAAGACCAGGACGATCAAAGCACTTTTGCTCACGAAATCGCCGCCGGCAGGCGGAATCGCACCCGGAAAACAGCCGCCATCCTTCAACGCGGAAAAGATCAAGACCTGATCAGAGGTTTCCTAGACCGCATTGATGCGGTTTAACTGAGGGGTAGAACTCCAACTATCGCGCGCCATGGTGGCTAGCAGCGGCTCTGAGTTGAACAAGCTCGCCAAATGATAGTGGTATTGCGCACCGAATTCGGCTTCCAACGCGAATTGTCCTCGGCGGAAAACATGCCAGGTTAACCAAGGCATCTTCAACTGATTACCGATGGTTCTCAATCTGCGTGCGGTGATATTGATTGCATTGATTGGCGTTCCGGCTCTCGACACGAGCACGAAGTCCTCTGGCCCAATAGATTTACCCCGCCCGCTGAGCTTGATCAGGATGGGTAGCAGAAGCTCGGGAATTGGGAGATTCCTGGCGCGGGAGGCGCTCACATCGTCCAACTCACCGCGATACCATCGTTTCCTCACGACAAGCGTGATTGGCGGAATCGGCTCGCCCGCCACATTGGACCAGGTTCCAGTCAAGTTAACGTGCTTCCATTGGAGACCGCAGATCTCGGCGATATTCATACTCGTGAGCATCGCCATCAGGGTCATCTCCTTCTCCGGATACCGCATGGCGCGGATCACCTCTTTCGCTTGCGAGATTGTGAGCGAGTGAGGCTCTTTGTACGGACGTTGGGGCATAACCGCCCTCTTCGCAGGATTATCGTGCTGGTAGCACTGCATCTTCTTGGCATGGGAGAAGATCGCACTGATCACGTTGCGAATATGGATAACTGTTTGAGGGGAGTATCCTCGTGCAACTGCTGCCGATATAAGCCGTCCAACATGCTCAGGACCGCAATCCTCGAGCAGCAGATCGCCCAGATATGGCCAATCCGGGTCGACCTTCAACTTTGTTCTCGCCCCATTCCGTTGGATGTGGAAGATCCGGTCTACTTCCTCCGGCGGGAGCACGTGCTTCAGAATCGCCTGATAATAGGCCCTGCCTGCCATCCTCTTCCCCTCGACATGCTCTGGTACAAAGGCCGTTTCCACAAATCTGGCAATGGTCATCTCAGGTTGCGCGACCGCTTCGCTCTGGCGGAATTTGGAAAGATGGCTTTCCCTGGCGGACCGTTGTGCCTCACGCTTCATCAGGCGATCCGGGCCCGTACCAAATCCTATTGCTACTTTGCCTCGCAGTTGTTCTTTGGCGCGTGGGTCAGGTTCGCTCGCTGCCTCTTCCCAGCAGTGCATCATCCAGAAGCCTTTCTCCCTACATAGGTCGTTGCGAAGTGTCGATCTCACCCGCTCCATATCGTCCAAATGACGCGATCTGCTTACCAGGCGGAAGAGAGTGGTTTTCGTGGATTCTCGCGCAAATCATACGATTCAAGATCTCCCGCAGCGGGCGCCTATCATTGGGTTGGGCGCAATTCAGAGAGACTTGAGTTGAATCAAATGAGTGATCATTTCGTTGGGTTTGTCGAGCTGCAAACGGTTCTGCAAAAAGTAGCGCTCGTCCTTTCAAGCTTCGATCTAATGCGAGATGACCCGCTACAATCCGTCGCGTCCTCCATTGATAATCACGTCCAGCCCGGCTCATGCGGCACGGTGTAGCGCGAACTTATCCTCCACCATGAAAACCAAATGACGCCTTGATGACGAGAATCTCATCTTTCAACCGTGCGCAAAAAAATTGAATCTTCATTTACCTCTGCGTGCGCTCCACTGGTGCTACTGGCAGGAATTCGAGATAACAACCGCAGTCCGTTTCTTCGGTAGTTTGCCCAGTGAATACATGAAATCGCAAACAGCTCCCGCATTTGCATCGAGTGTCCACGATCCCGGCCAAGTCGCACTCAACTTGCGCATAGAACCGCAGCTGCTTAGCCTCCTTCCAGTGTGCTTGGCGGCATGGCCCACGCAGAATGGATCTCGTCGATCACTTCTGTCTCGGCTTTTAACCGAACTAGTCTGGCAGCCGCATTTACGTTAAAGATGTGCCATCGCCAATTTCTAGTTCTTGTCCAAGATCAATGAGCGGGTAATTGCCGTCAATCGTCTGGAACTGCTGGTTCCCCTCTAGTGGCCAGTCGACGCCGATGCGACCTGCGGCTTTGAGAAAAGCGATGCATCGAGTTTTGGATTTACGACAACCTTCTCGATGGTAATTTTTTCCGCCGGTACGGGAGGATCTTTGAACCCGTGTCCCACCGTTGTCACCGGAAGAACTCTGGTTTCCAGCACGAACGGAATCAGAAGCCCGCTGACCGGCCGATAGTCGCGGTAGTAAACTTCCACTTGATGTTCCTTGCCATCGAGCCGCCTCGGCTGTCCTTCGATCTTGGTTTCCAGGAAGCTTTGGGCATCAATCCAAACGTGAACTGTTTTTCCATTCTTCAGGGTGAGCTTCAGTTTGTAGCAGTCGCGGTCTTCAACTTTCTCCTTCCCATCTAACTCAATCTGGATGCCCTTTGCTGAATAGTCGACCAGGGGGCCATCAAGATCGGTCTGCATCGATGCAAGCCTGAGTTCCTCTTGCGAATATGGCTCGACTTCAAGCCGGTTGAGATAGGGCCTTAGCTTCCAGCCGTTCTCACCATCGTAGACCTGAACCGCAGTCTGGCCTTTGAATTTCAGTTCCACACGCGACTTGCGGGGGCGCTCCAGATCCATCACAAACGGCAGTTCAGCCTCTTCCTTCGGCCTCATGGCAACAGGCATCTTGCCGTCTTTGTTCGGCATTGGCACCTGAAGAGTCGCCCGCTGATTTCCGCCCGCACCCATCTTCCCCTCTTCTGACATGGTTTGGACTGCTCGCCAGGCTTTCAAGCCGCCCCGCGCCGCGATGTTCTTGTCCACGACCTGAGCTGCGGAGAGAGCGGTCTGCGCTTGCGCGGTATCCGCCGCTCTCACTATTGAGACGGCGAACGCCAGGATAAACCCGAATACCATCAACCTTCTAAGCATCTGTGCATCCTCGCTGGAATAAGCTGAATACGCCCTGGAATCATTGATCGGACAAGTGGTCTGCATTGCTCGGGTGCGCGTTCGGCTTACACTAACGCCATTCGTTCCGTGCGCACTGCCGCCGCGCCTGCCATTCAATACAATAAGTCGGAATTCTCTGAGCGGAGTTGCTCAAGAGCAAGCATTAATTCCCTGGCCGCATTTTCCCGGGCAGTTCTCTGACCGTATTGAATGCTTGTAGAGCTTACGAGATATGGTTATCCATGAGCGCATAAAGCTTGTTCTCCCGGCAATTCACATGGATTTGCCTGGATCATGCGGATAATAAATGCTTGAGATAAGCTGGAGACGGTCGTATATTGGTACTCGCGAATGCCTGTGAACAGGCCGTCCGGCATTGTGGGAATACCCCATTATTTCGTTTTTGCGCGTTGATGAATGAGCGAAAGGCACGGCTGTGTCATCAAGGTCTTGTGATCCTCTCCCAATCGGGTTGCTTGTCGGCTCCATGCCTTCGGAGACCGGGAACCTCGTCATCGCCCAATTTCAATGCTAAATTTGATGATCCCCGGTTCATGGCAAGGTCTCCCTGCACCGCCGGCATGCATCGCATCCTCTTGCGGCGCGGAAGACGGAGCAATTTGGACTGTCGGTGGCGTCGGTCTTGCCGTCCCTGCGCGCGCTAAACCCCGCCAAGTCTGTATCCCCTGGCGCCAAACATCCCGATCGCCATCACTGCCAAAAGGCACCCACATCGGCGAGAATGATGATCGATGGCGAAACGGCTGTTTTGGGCTGGATCGGGGTTGCATACGCGGTTGTCTCTGGCGTTGGCTGTATCGGCGCTTGCCACGCCTCCGTCGACTGTGGCGCAGGAGAGCCTGGTCAGCTCGCCAGAGCCTTCCCATGCGGTCAGGCCGCGCATCTTGGCCGACAGGCTTCCCGACAAGCCCTCTCTCCCTCCAGCATTCAACGTCGCCGTCGGGCCGCTGGGCTTCTCAGCGCCGGGCTCCTTTTACCTGGGCCAGCGCACCAGCCTGGTGTCTCTTGACTTTCTGGATGAAGACCGGCTGCTCTTTACTTTTCGCGTGCCAGGACTGATTCGCCGTGAGGCCGCGGAGCGCGAAGCCGGCGAAGAGGGAGAGCGCAGGATTCGCGCCCTGGTCCTTAAGCTGCCGGCGGGAACGGTCGAGGCCGAGGCCCTTTGGACGGTTCACGACCGGGCGCGGTACCTGTGGATGCTCAAGGACGGCAGCTTTCTCTTCCGCGATCTGAGGAACCTCGAAGTCGGTGACGCCTCGCTGGAGCTGAAGCCCTATTTGCGCTTTCCGGGGCCGCTGCTGTGGCTGGAGATGGACCCCACCGAGAGGTACCTCGTGACCAACTCTCGCGAACCGGTAGCGGCGCAGGCGGCTGGCGAACCGACCAGCGCACCGAGCAATCCAAGCGACCAGGATCCGTCTCTTCGCACCAGTGGGAAACCATCGCTCCAGGGAGATCCCGGATCGCTTGGGTTTGGGACGCCGGCAACGGTCGAGGCCCCGGGAGCTGCGCAGCAGCAAAATCCTGCTGCCCAGCCCGATCTTGCTGTCCGCATTCTGCGCCGGGACTCCGGCGAGGTGATTCTTGTCAGCCGAACACGCATAGCCGTTCACCTGCCTGTTAATTCTGAGGGGTACTTGGAGAGCCTGCGCGCCAAAGCCAACGTATGGCTGCTTAGCTTGAACTACTTCAGCGGCGGTCGCGCCATTCTCGGCCAGATCAGCTCTGGCTGTCCTCCGCTCCCCGATTTCCTTTCGCAGCGGGAGGTTCTGGTGGCCAACTGCACCGACTCTGGAGCGGGAGGCCTGGTGGCGATGGATACCGGCGGCCGGCGCCTTTGGGAGGTTGAATCTTCACAGACGACGGTCTGGCCTCTGATCGTGAGAGCGCCAGACGGCTCACGGCTGGCGAGGGAGACCCTGGTCGTCTCAACTCCGGTCAGTGCCCGCGCCCCCATCGATCCAGAAGAGATCAGGGGCCAACTGGTCGAGGTTCTCGATGCGGCGGATGGCAAGACTGTGCTCGAGACTACGGCCAGCCAGGCCCTTGATGCGGGTGGAAACGTGGCCATCTCGCCCTCGGGCCGTCGCGTGGCCGTGCTCAATGGCGGCCATATTCAGATCTTCGAGCTGCCCCCAGCGCCGCCGCTCCCTGAGCCCGCCTCTCATTTGTCCGCGCGCTGATCCTTTCGCATCCTCTTTCCCAACTGGAACCGTGTAAACTGGGCTGCGGGAGAGTTCACTTGGCCACGGCTCCACTTCACTACGCGGTTGCCGCGGTTTCCAACGTCGGCAGAAAACGCGCAGGCAACGAAGATTCTTTCGGCTACTCTGTCGAACACTGTGTTTATCTTGTCTGCGACGGTCTGGGCGGCGCCGCGGCCGGTGAGGTTGCTAGCTCCCTGGCCGTCGAAGAGGTGCTGCGCCTGCTCACTGCCCGCACCGTCAACGAGACCGCGGCGCTCGGCGCACGGATCGAAGAAAGCGTACGCGCGGCCAACCATGCCATCCTCTCTCGCGCACAGAACGACCGCAATCTCGCCGGCATGGGAACCACACTTGTCGGCTTGGTTGCCGAAGCGAGCCGCGTAGTGGTCTTCAACGTGGGCGACAGCCGCTGCTACCTGATGCGCGAGCCGGGCCAGGATCAGGCCGGGACCGTACCGGCTCCGGCCAGCTTGCAACAGATCAGCCTCGACCATTCGCTGGTTCAGGAGCAGGTCAGACTGGGCCGTATGACCATCTCCGAGGCCGAGCGCTCGCCTTTTCGCAGCGTCATCACCCGCGCCCTGGGCACGCAAACTGAAGTCGTTCCCGATTTGTTTGAAGTCAAAACCCAACCCGGCGACATCTTCCTCCTTTGCTCCGACGGCCTGACCAACGAACTCACGGATTCAACGATCGAGTCCCTGCTGGCTTCCGATTTGCCGCTCGACGGCCTATGCGCAAGTCTGGTATCCGCTGCCAACCAAGCCGGCGGCCGCGACAACATCACCTGCCTGATTGTTCGCGCAGAGAAATAGGTCGAAGACCGCGATGGAGCCGATTCAGGAGAGACCAGCCCCTATCTGCGCGAACTTTGTTTCAAATAACTAATCAGGTCCCGGCGTTCTTGAGGCTTGGAAACCAGGAAGTCCATATCATTGCCGGGAATGAACGCGTCGGGATCGGCAAGCCAAGTATCCAGAGACTGTGAATTCCATACGATCTGCGCTTTCTTCAGCCCCACGGAGTAAGAAAAGCCTGTTGCCGTGCCGGAGGTGCGCCCGTAGACCCCCTGCAGTTGCGGGCCTTCGCGGTTTTTGGTTAGCGCATGGCATCCAGTGCAGCGCCTTTCAAAGAGGGCCTTTCCCCGCTCAGGGTTGCCCTCGCCGGTAGACACCTGCATCGCTTGCGCGGCCTGCGGACCATGCACCCATTGACTAATCTCCCTCAGATCGGCAGCCGCGATCCGCGCGTTCCAGTGAATCATCCGATACTGCATCGGCGGCATCTCGTGCGACGTTGTCTCATGCACCATCTTGGCTTCCAGGGTCTGCTGCCGGTCCATCGAATAGGTGTCCCATAAGGAGAGATTCATGGCTTTTTTGGCTTCGACAATGTCGCGCTCCATCAGCCACGATACTGGTGCAAAATGGCCATAGATTGGCACACGGGTCCGATCGGAGTGGCAGTCCGCGCACTTCTCAAGGAGGATGGCGCGCACATGGGCCGGCACTTCTGCACGATTCAGGATCGGTGTCGCGATATTCTTCGACCGATAAAGGCCTGCGTCTCCAAAGGGGTGAACGCGAGCCAGAGCGAACGAAGCTCCAACTGAAATGATGCCGGCCAATGTGCTGCGAATCAACTTGATTCCGACTGGATTCACGACGTCTCCTCCAGCGACGAATCGACGATGGCCAGGTGGGAGTGCCTGGCAATGTATCGGACTTCGGCAACACCCAAAACGCTCTTCAACTGGCCGGCGGGGACCACCATGGGACCGGCATGTGGCGCCTTGCCCGGCGCAGGTTGGGGGAATGCAGTGGACATTGCGGTATGAAACGCCACGTTGCCCTCGACCTTCTGCACGACCTGGTGAATGTGCCCGTTCAGAACCGTGACTGAGCCAAAGCGCTTTAGATAGGTAAGCGCCTCTACTGCGTCCGGAGTGCCCCAACCCCACTCGGGGTACACCATCCAGAGAGGAATATGAGCAAAGATTACGATCGGCGTTGAAGCCCGAAGCGAGGCCAGGTCCGTCTTGAGCCAGCGCAACTGGTCGGCGCCAAGCAGGCCCATTGCGTCCACCTGCTGGCAATTGTTGAGCCCGATGAAGTGCACGCCCTTATGGCTGAAGCTGTACCACCCACTGCCCAGCGTGCCCTTTCCGAATCGCTCCCGATACATTGCGCCATCATCGGTTGCGATATCGTGTTCGCCGGGAACATAGAATATCTCGCCGGCTTTGACTCCCTTGATGAGTTGCTGCGCGGTATCGAATTCGGCTGGCTTGGACGAGTGCGTGATGTCTCCTGTGTGCAGCAGAAGATCTGGTGCCTCTGGCTGACGATCGATCTTGTCAAGAGCCAGTTTCAGAGTTCCAGTCACATCCTGGTTTGCCGCTTTGTTGAAGCCAATGTGGCTGTCGCTGATCTGGACGAAGCTGAAGCCTGAGCCGCTGTGGCCCGTTGCAACGCCCGCACTGCCGGGTGTGGCGGCAAGCAGCTTTGAGGTTGGCACACCACCGGCTATCGTCCACAGCAGGCCGGTGCCCGCCCACGCCATGCAACTGAGAAAGTTTCTCCGGTCGATTCCGTCGTTGGCCACGATGCCTGACAACTGATTTGCTTGTGTCGATTCAGCAGCCTCTGCCAGTTGAGTCTGCGCCGAGGGGACAATACGATTCACATCATTCATGAAAAGACCTCCACGGATGTAAACCGGATTCTGGGCAGTTTATTCCCGGCAACCGAGAATAATTCCGCCCGGCGTCAGTTCTCATATTTGGAGAGAAGTTGAGATAGCATGAAATCATGCGGTTGCCCTGGAAGAAAACAACTCGCGAAACAGACCCACAGGTTTCTACGTTTGAGTGCCTGGCATTGCCGCTGCTTCCTTCGCTCTATAACATCGCCTTCTGGCTGTCCCGGAACGAATCCGATGCGGAGGATCTGGTGCAGGAGACTTTCTTGAAGGCGCTACGCGGATTCGCATCTTTCGAGCCGGACAGCAACTTCAGGGCATGGATGATTCGCATCCTGCGAAATACTTACCTGACCTCGCGCAGCGGGCTCGCGACCAGGCGCACGGTGGCTCTAGAAGATGAGCTGAACGAGAACGGAGAGTCAGGGCCGGCGCTGCTTCCTGAGGCGGCCATCGACAGGCAGACTCCGGAGATTGACCTGCTCCAGTTGGCCGACCGGTCCGCGCTGCATGCTGCCATGGAAACGCTATCGCCTCCTCTGTTAGAAGTCATTCTCCTCTGTGATGTGGAAGAGATGAAGTATCGTGAGATTGCCGCAACCCTTGAGATCCCCATTGGAACTGTAATGTCCCGAATTGCGCGGGCCCGCGCGGCTCTTCGCTCGGCGCTCGAGGCTCAACAAAGATCGCCCAGGGAGTTGCGAGCATGACCGACCATCTGTCTGACGCCATTCTGAATGCTCTCGCGGACGGCGAGCTGTCCGCGGTCCAACTGGCCGGCGCAAGCCAGCATCTCGCCAACTGCACGTCCTGTACTTCATTTGCTTTGCATCGAAGCCTGCTCAAATCCGCCACAGCAAAGGCAGGGCAGAGGTATGCTCCATCACCCGATCTTCAAGAGCGGCTGGCTCGTTTGACCTCAGAAGCAGACCGAGATTCGCAACCACAGAAGCTTCGTGCCTCGCCGGTCGTACGGTCGCGATCCATCTTGGGATTTGAGTCGCTGGGATGGGCCGCAATGGCTTTGGTCATTCTCTTCGCTGTAAGCTTGATGGTTGTGCAACGTGCCACGCAAAAGGCCGGGATCGCCTCGGTCGAGAACGCTGCACTGATTACGGAGGTCTTTGATCTGCACGTTGCCACCCTTGCCAGCAACATGGCGCCTCAGGTCGTCTCCGCAGATCGACACACGGTCAAGCCGTGGTTCCAGGGTAAGATCCCGTTCAGCTTCAATTTGCCGCAGGAACTGCCGAGCGACACGACGCTCGATGGGGCAAACCTGGCCTATCTGCATAACCAGCCCGTTGCTCAGCTACTCTACAGCATAGGCAAGCATCACATCTCTGTTTTTCTCCGGCAGAGACCCGGCTCGGTGGAAGCAGACGAATTGGTGGCAGAACGATCAGGATTTCAAGTGAGAGGCTTTCGCGCAAGCGATCTTGAAGGGATTGCAGTCAGCGACGTAGATCCTGTTCGCCTGGCCGAATTGCTCGGTGCGATCAAACGTGCCCAAACAGGAGATCAAAGGCAGTCCAAGTAGCTTCAATGGGATTCGCAACCGCGCAATACGAGCGCATCGCTCTCGAAGCCCGGCGCACATTCACTCTCGATGCGACTCTATCTCCCGCTGGCCAGATGGCCGGCCCAAGCCTCTCTTTAGCCGAGCAAACGGAGATATCAACCCGAACGTGGCCGCCTATTGGCGCAAGCACTACGATATCGTCGAGTATCTCAATACCAACTGGAAGACAATTGCCGCCGATCTTCAGGGGAAGATCCACTTTGTCGTGAGAGCTGACGACACGTTCGATCTGGATGGCGCGGCGCACAGCTTGGAATCGGCACTGAACAAACTTAACGGCGAGCCTCATTTCACTTCCTTGCAGGGAGATCTCACTTCGGCCTCTATTTGGGAGACGATGATCGTTGGGCACTCTTCGACAAAATCGCAGCAGAGATGTACCAGGTCGCCCGTCCTACGGTATGCGTTGACAGTTCGAATTGCCGCGCTGTCGCGCTGCCGCGCGTTCCGTGACCGGCCTCGCGCATCTTCACCGCGCGCCGCCGTCGCTCACTCAACGCCGACCCCGGCAAACGACGCGAATTGATCTTCTTCGTACCTATTCAGGCGGATGAATAGTCGAGATTTATGCATACTATATTGGCCGGATCAGTAGATTGGGATCCAAGCCGGCCTTTAGCCCCTTTGTGTTGGAAGAGAGTCGGGCTTTGGCGCAAAGGCAAGGGCTGTGCGATACTTTGAAAGCGGATTCCCACTCCCGGGCCGGGATGGTGGAACTGGCAGACGCAGCGGACTCAAAATCCGCCGCCCTTCGGGGCATGGGGGTTCGACCCCCCCTCCCGGCACCAAAGTATTGCACCGTATGGCATTGATAAATAAAGGAATACATAATTTCCGCCAATCAAAGTCTGTTTAACTTTCGCCTATCTTGCGCCTTGCTGCGCTCCCGAGGTACAGTCTAAGGTACAGTGCGGTTGCGCGAGGTACAGTCGGGGGTACAGTTCCGCACACATCGGAGGGGTAATGGCAACCATCGTCAAGAAGCCCACGGGGAGCTGGAAGGCCGTTATTCGCAAAGCGGGTTGGCCGATGCAAACCAAGACGTTCCGTACAAAAAGAGATGCCGAGGATTGGGCGCGCCGCACCGAGGACGAAATGGTGCGCGGCGCTTATATTCAACGCGCGACGGCGGACCGTGTGACGGTCGCCGCCGCACTGGAGCGGTACTTGTCAGAGGTAGTGCCGACGAAGCGCCCAACTTCCCAGGTAGCTGATCGGAAGCGAGCAAAAGTGCTGACGAAGCATCTTGGCAAATACTCTTTGGCGGCCCTCACTCCGGAGGTCATCGCAAAATTCCGGGATGCCAGATTGGCTGGGGAGGACCGTAAGGATAAGGACGGCAATCCGCAGCCACGCACGAACAACACCGTTCGCCTTGATCTAGCCCTACTCGGTCATATGTTCACGATTGCCATTAAGGAGTGGGGCGTCGGATTGCCGGCAAATCCGGTGATGAACATCCGTCGTCCTGCACCTGGGCCAGGGCGCAACCGGCGTCTTTCGCCGCAGGAAGAAACGAAACTGCTGGCGGCGGTGGATGCCTATTCAAATCCGATGATGAGCTGGATTGTACGTATTGCACTAGAGACGGGGATGCGCTTTTCAGAGATCGTGACGCTGCATAGAATGCAAGTCGATCTCAACCGCAAGATCGTCCGGCTCCTGCATACCAAGAACACTCAGCCGCGAACAGTACCTTTGAGCAGCGCGGCCACCGAACTGTTTCGTGCGGCACTCAATAATCCGGTGTGGCCTATCGACACAGACTTGATTTTCTTTGGCGAGCCAGGCCGAGATGGAAAACGGCACCCTTACGCACCTAACCGAATGTGGCAAAAGATCAAACGAGATCACGGACTCTCTGATCTGCATTTCCACGATCTCCGCCACGAAGCTGTGAGCCGCTTCGTCGAGGCCGGATTCTCCGACCAGGAAGTATCCGCTATCAGCGGCCACAAATCCATGCAGATGCTCAAACGCTACACACACCTGCGCGCAGAGGACCTTGTTTCTCGTATGGATACCATAAACACGCGGTAGCAGAGGGGCGTTGTGAAAGGTATCGCAATTGCGGGGATGGTCTAACGTGCTTGTTTGTCATATCTGTATGCAGTCGGTATTGATTTGAGCGCCCTTGAGACTTCCTGCCGAGCAATTCCCATAATGCGAGCTACCTCTGACTGGTTTTTCCTCAATGACAGCAAGGCCACGATTTCTTTCTTCCTATCGGTCATTTTGCTCTGAATCAGATCGTATGCAGCTCTGCTAATGTTTGCTTCGTCTTCATCTGGGCGAATTTTGGGAGTGATCCGTCGAATGGCACGAGCAATCAAAGGTTTTGGAAGGCACAGTCGTTCAGCAATTTGTTGCTGCTCGACGCCCTGCGAATAAAGAATATGCACTGCAATTTCCTTGACCAATGAATGCTTGTTCATCCAAACATCATCTACGAATGGCCACGGAGAAGTGTGAGCGGCGTCTATCGCCGGAGTTGCTTCTATGATGCGCTTCTCTGACAATTCGACGATATAGGCGAACACGCTGGGGAAATCGCTCTTTTTCAATTTCGGCACGATTAGAATTACAGCTTTCGCTGCTTCAGAAGCGGCGTATGATCGCGGATCGCTGTCATCTATCGACAGCGCATCAATTTCGCAAACGAGACGATTCTCGAACCAATTCACTGCTGAATTTGGATGAAGCTGCTTCAGGGACTGTTCGTTCAGGCTCTGTTTTTGAAGGCGTGCGCGCAGGTCAAGGTATTCTTCGTTGTGTCGAAGAGACCAACGATACTCAGCATTCAACCTGCCAGGCTGTGGCGGTCTGTGCTCAACGCAATAGGAGTAGCTGGAGCGTCGTGTCTTTTCGTTTACCCGCATAATTCCGGAACTTTCCGCTGCTGAAAAACGCGCGTCGCGCTCCGTTAGACGACCGCAGAATCTACATAGGCCGCTATGTTTTCGGTTGGCATTATCATCTACATCATCGTCTTTGCTGTCGTTCTTCTTGGAATGATTATCTATTGGTGGCAATGCACGACTATGTCGAGTACATAAAGAATGATTCAGCTTCAGTTTTTCATGGATAGCTTTGCCTGAAAGTGGAAACCCTCTCAGGTAGGCAATGTATTCGGTGGGCTGTATACATTTTTCGCCGCTGTCGTTCTCCCATTTGCAACAATCTGGGAATGGCGAATAATGATGGTCGATGCTCGTTTTTGCATCTGCCATCCTTTGAGCGTGTGCACAGCGGTCAAGAAGTAACCGCATTGTTCCTATAGTTTCAACAAACTGCTTATATTCGAGGCCATGAAGAGCGGATGTATCGCCATATAATCTCCGCTCCAGCAAGGCAAATCCTTTAGCAGCCCCTTCAAAACTTCTCCGATTCAGATTGAATGTGCGAAGCAACCCCCTTTGCGGATCGGGAACGGACTGCACATACGATTTCCACGCAGGCCACACGACCCGCAGAACAAGGGAACCTAGTGAATAACGCTTTGAGTCTGTCGAATACTTTACCCGGTCCCCATTCCAATAGCTGGCAAATTTTCGCGTGGCCGCCGCAACGGATTCCTCGCAGTTCTCAAAAACCCAGCCACGCAACTTCATGTCAACAATTATGACACATTTTTAGGGACTGAAACACTTGCGCTGACCATAAACTGCACCAGTAGTTAGCAGTTAACAGCAGAGTAGGAGGAGTACAACGTTGTCCACCGCAGAAATACTGGTCTCGAAATTCGGCCCGCTTATGACCCTGACGCAGTTGGCGGGTACCCTATCGCGTTCCGCCGAGGGACTTAGGTTTGGGCTCTCCACAGATAGCGACTTTTCGCGTAAAGTCAATGCGGCCCGCGTGCGTTATGGCCGGCGCGTATACTTCCACACAGTCAAAATTGCCGCTGTTCTCGATTGCAAATAGGGGGCTGTGTTGATGCCGCCCCCTATTGGATCAGGCGCGACAATTCCTGCGAGTTCAGATCGTCGAAACGCAGAGATTGCCACGACGCCCCGTCGTAATCAACTTTCTCTGACGCCGCTCGCCCAGGTCATTACACCGGCCTTGAGAAGAGCAATTCTTGGACCGTCACCAATCGAATCTCGCCTACTTGATGCAGCAGAGAATGACGATGGCAACGATTCGATACTGTACCAGCACAGCATTTTTTGTCAGACCTACTTTCCTTACCGCAATCCGGGAACCAAAGTGCGGCTCTGGGAGCGCCGCAACGGTCAGGTTCACCTTGAAATCGAAGCTGGACGTGCGATGCACCCGACACAGCGGAAGATCGTTGATATTGGTCTTCCTTTCGGGCCTAAAGCTCGCATGATTCTCATGTACCTAAACCGGGAGGCCATTGTGAACCGATCTCCAACAATCGAGGTTGGCCGCTCTCTCAGTTATTTCGTTGAGCGCATCTTGGGATTTTCTTCTCATGGCCGCAACATCCGAGCGGTCAAGGAACAGCTTACGCGACTCTCGGCCTCTTCTATCCGAATGGGCTTTGCCCAAGACGGGCACGCAATCACGGTGACCTCAGGCATTGTCAAAGCATTCGATCTTTGGACCCCAAAGGATGATCGGCAGCGTGTCTTCTGGCCCTCGACAATATCTCTATCGCTCGATTATTTCAACGACCTCATCAAACACGCGGTTCCGGTCGATGAGTCGCACATCGCGGCGCTTTCTCACAGTGCCCTGGCGCTCGATGTTTACAACTGGCTGGCCCAGCGCCTTCACAGGATTACGATTGAGAAGCCTCAAGCCGTTTCGTGGCTGTCACTGCACGAGCAGTTTGGGCAAGGATACACGGCTAAGCGCATCGACAATTTTCGTCGCGATTTTCGCACCGCACTCAAACAAGTGTTAGCCCTCTACCATGCTGCCCGTGTCGAAGACGAAGAAGCCAAGCGGCCCCGGCGCCACTACCACAGCGGCCACCCCATTTGGCGCACAGAGCCCGTTCAAGGGCTCAAGCTCTTTCACAGTCCTCCTCCAATAACCAAGTTCATCGGCCAGTAGGCCGGATGAATCGGCCGCAGTGCGGCTATCCCACTGCTCGCCGAATTCCCGGATTTATTTGACTGATTACGATACGGTTAGGACGCCCACAAAAAGCACGATCACTTTATAGGGACAAGAGCTTATCGTGCAGATAACACAAAGGTTATAGATCTCAACTTTTCCACGATCACTTTATAGGGAAAGGCAATGCTTCTTGTGAATATTGCCCCCATTTCGCAACTTTTCCACGATCAGTTTATAGGGAGAACCACGATCACTTTGTAGGGAAAACCGCGATCACTTTGTAGGAGAAGCCTATATTCAGCCTATAGCTTTCCGGTAGTTCTCATCGCATTCAGTGTGAATCTGTGGAAATCGAACCGCGCGCGAACTGAATCACGCATCGATTAACGGCGGTTTGCGCTGGATTGCCTTTCAAACAGGGAGCAGTTGTCAAGCTGGACCTCCCCTGAACCAAGAAAAAACGGAAAAATGGCCAGAGAATGAGAAGTGGAAGTGTCGACGAATAGCAAGCAAGGTGTAGTGCGACCACGGGCCTACAGGCCGTCTGTCAGCTTTGAGATCGTGGTCTTGAGGCCAGTGGCCAGCGTCTTTAGCATCGTCAGGCTGGGGTCTTTCTTGCCCGTCTCGATTTCCGACAGATAGCTGCGGTCCATCGCCAAGAAATCCGCCATCTCAACCTGGGTCCAGCCGCGCGCCTGCCGTAGGGCACGGATGCGCTCTCCGAATTGTTCACGAATATCAGCAGTGGACACCTCTTGATCGTCGCGTTATCCTACGAAAGTCCTGTTGGCAATTGCCAACAGGGGCGCATTTTGTTTGAACTCGTTAGCCATTTGTATCGCCACTCGGGGAAGGAGTTCCAGAACGTTCTATGGCGGCAAGATTGACCCATGATGAAGTCAAGGAATGGGCGTCCAGGGTGCGCAAAGAAGCCCGCCGTTGGCCGCGTTTTGACCACGATAAACCCCAAACATGGAACTCTGTAGCCGAATTGGCAGAGGCAATTTGGAAAGCGGGCTACCGCGATCCTGACCGAGAGGTCCTTGCTGATCTGGCTACAGACGTACTGATGATCGAGGTCAAGGCAAGAAATCTTCCAGTCAAGTCGCGCAAACATTACCGCTCTGCTGTTTGGTTGTGCTTTCGCAACTACGGGATATTTTGGGAGAAGAATCCACTCCTGCATATTGTCGGAGAGCTGAGCTGGATCATTGACGCGGCAGAAGCCAACTCGAAAGACACAGCCGAATACTTGGACTCGAAAATCGGCTGTGCGGCACTTTGGGGAATGCCGTTCATGGGACATTATGGTTGAAGCAAAATGATGGGTTGTATATCTGATGTTCAGTGAGGAACCATCTAGAGGCCGTGCGGCAACAAGCCTACGCAGCGTTGCAAGAAAGGATATGCGATGTACAAGCATGAGGTTAAAATCGGAAGGTCCACCTCGAATTCATCCCACTCCACGGCGAGCCCCGCACTCACGCCTAGTTCCGCTATTGGCGCAGCCGCCTTCTTCGCTTTCTGTTTTTACCTGATGTATAAAGTAATCGACCTCGTTATCCGGCCCATCCTGCTCTTTCTGTATCAAATTCTCTCCAAAGGCGCGCGATACTTGTACCGCAACCGGCGACCAATCGCCCAGGCCATCGCACGGACCACAACCAACGGCTACAAATCAGCCCGCAAATTTATCGAGACCAGGCGCGCGCGCACCGCTCCCACACAGTTCCAGGCCGATACCGTATCGAAGGCTCACGACAGCGAATCAATCGCCCCCGCTGGCCGCTGAGTCAGCGGGGCGGGGTGCAGGGCCGAAGGAGGCGGCATCAGATGCGCTTTCTCTACGCGATTGACGCATCTTCGCAATACTGAATTCAAACAGCTATCGCTTCGTCGAGATCGACACCCAAACGCCGTGACTCAACAAGTATTCCGTGGCTCAGTTTGAATCCGAGACGACGAGCCTCTTGCAATATCTCAAATCCTCGGCGCAATTGCGTTTCGGTCCAGCGAAATGAATCCAACATCTGAACAAGACTTCCAAACTCCGAAGATCCCCGTGCAAGCTCGGTGTGGCCTTGCTGGGTTGCCCACTTCGCAATCTCCTGCCACTCTTCCACCGGGACGGCTCTGAACAGTTGGCGGATCGTCCGAAGATTGTTCGCTGAGAAACTATTCTCAATGCCAAGCGGCGCAGTCTGTAAAGGCACAGCACTGGCAGGCATCGCAATCCTCCCCCTGCACAATTCGGCCGAACTGCCTCCGAGTGGCATCGGTACAGCCATGCGCTTTCGGGCGAATATCGCACCGGCTGCCATGGTCTGCGGAACCTTGCGCAAAGCGGGTATTGCTAGTGTTTTGGATTCTTCCGGTCTGGCGGCGACGACCAGCCAGTTGGTCCACACACTGATGAGGCGATAGAGAAGCGCCGTACTCTGTCCCGCAGTAGCGTCAAGCTCCTTCAAGCGCATTGCCGCTGCAAAGCGAGCAATCGAAGAAAGCTGGTCCTGAGTTTCAGACTGTGGCACCGGCATAATCGAAAGCTCTTGGTGAAGGATTTCTCCCGCTTCCGTCTCAATTTCCAGCACCACGAGGCCGCCGAACATTTGGCTGTCGAATCGCGCCGTAGCAATCACAGTATCTCCGTCAAAAATTGCTCCATGCTGGGCCGGGGCAAGGTCCACAGCGCCCTCCGGCCAGTGAACAATGGCTCGTCTGGCGCGTGGTGCCCTCATTCGCTCAAAGTGCCGAACAATTCGTTCCGCCATATCCTCCCGCGGTGCCACGAGTTCGCACTCGCCGCCAGTGCTGGTTGCCAGTTCCCGCACAAATGCTTCGGAGACTGCATTGCCAACTCCGACGGTGAAAATGCGATGCCCGGAGTGCTTTGCTTCCTGGACAACAGGTTGCCATGTAGAGACCTCGCCATCCGTCACCAGCAGAATATCCGCGTTCGTGGTTTCGCCCAGCACACGATAGGCCGATTGCAATGCTTCGCCGATCTGAGTGCCGCCCATGTTGGCATCGAGTTGCCGCGCAAAGTGCCGGGAGAGTTCGCGATTGGCCGCGGTGCAGGGGGTGAGGCGTTCCCACAGTGAATGGGTTGCATTGCCGAAGGAGATAAGCGCCACCTGGTCGGCAGGTTGTAGAGCATCGAGAATGCCTTCCAATGCTCTTTTCGCCTGGGCAATCGAATCGCCCTGCATCGAGCCGGAACAATCGATGAGGATTGCCAGATTCAAAGGCCTTGGTTGATGAAGGCCTGGAAAGAAAGGCTGGAAGCTCGCTACCGCCGCCACTCCTTCACCATCTGAGCCGCATAACGCGAAGCTGCGCGAGGTCCGAGGTGCCTGCACATTCAGCACAAAGTCCCGGTCCATAGCGGCCTGCTCTTCGCTCAGCGAGATTATAGTTTTATCCGCTTGGTGTGCGAGCGCGACCGTGTGCGAGGGGCAGGTAAACTGTGCTTGTCGCAGGCTTCCGAAGACCTCCATGCTTAGCGAGAAACGATTCTCCACCGTGAGCGAAGACTCTGGCACCTGATGCGGAGCATGGGGCGAATCACCGAACCTCGTTGCGATTGACATGGGAACGAAGATGCGGAGCCGCTCACCGGCCCAGCGGTACATCAGCGAATATCGGATGGTAACAGTTGCGTTTTCCTGAGCCAGCAGATTGCCAACGTTCATGGTGAACAGCCCAGGCTCCAGTTGCTCCAGCATGACGGCCGCATCGCCGGCTGCGATGGCGTCCTCATACTTCTCCTCGGCAGCCTTCTTTTCCACCACGACACCCTTCAGAACGCGCCCGCCGATCTCGACTTCAAGCTCCAGCAGCACAGCATCCAACGGAAGCGGGAAGGTATAGACCGCCTCGATATTGACCGCCTCCTCGTTCCGGTAGCTTTGGCGCATGGTCACTTCCGCCAGAAGATCCCGCAGAACAGATGCTACAGAGACGCCGGTCAGGGCGACCCGTTCGCCGCGAATCCCTTTCATTGCACATGCCAGACTGCTCATCGTTCTCCCCCTCCGTTCTGAGTTTGTTCATAAACCTGCAACACGCCGCGAAAGAAGGCTCGCACCTGCTCAGGGTTCAGGCCAGCTCGGCCAGGTTCCATTGTGATTTCCACGCCATCAGCCACAACCAGGTGGCTCCAAACTTCCACTGTGCCCGCTCGCCGTGGCGCTGGCGGCAGCGGTCCGCTTGCTTGCTGCTTGAGCACCTCCCCAATCCTTTCCAGGGAAAGCCCTGCAAGCTGCCATTTCCGCACCAATAGAAGTTGTTCCACGTGTTGCTGTGTGTAAGATGCGCCCTTGCCGATGCCCTGCGGACGGTCTACCAATCCGGTCTGGATGTAGTACCGGACAGTTCTCCGTGGCAGTTCGGCCAGCGACGCGATTTCGTCCAACGAGAATGCCCTTTGGTTGTCCATGACAGAAATATATGACAGTTCTACTGTCGTTGTCAACTGTCATGTATATTCATGGCCGGATTGATTGCGTGTTCAACAAACCGAGCCAAATTGGGCAATCCCCGATGGCCGCTGGGCCAGTGGTCTCATGCGCGGGGTTTCGGGCATTGTGTTGCTGAATATCCTGAAGGAGAGTGGCGCTGTCAAAAACCAGAGCCTTGCTATTGCGGTGTTCCGAAAAGGCGTTCCAATTATGGTTCGAATGTCAGCGCGTTCGCTCGAATTCGAACCATGTCCAATTATGAAAACGCTCCGAGGCGTAAAGGCCGCGAGCGCCGCTCACGCGGTGGCCTGCGGCCAGCCTTGACCCCTCTACGCTCAACTCCGGTGAAACCTGCGCCTCTTTTTATGTTTCTTCATGGTTCCGGCTTTTACCATCTTCATTCCTACGATCATTACGCTGCCAAATTCAAACGCATCGCAAAAGTCTATGGCACATACCAACCAGTGATGGTTCCGTCGCGGTCAGGATGCACAACGCACAGCCGGTGCATTCCATCCTCACTGCGCTGCACGCTCCAGCCGTCGCGGTCACAGCGGACCAGAGAGCGCAAATCGCCATCCTGATCCATTTTGTATGCGGCTTGTCCCAGGCCGGACGCGGCCCAACCGGATACGGTTTTGACATCAAGCGCACGGGCATATCCATTGTCGTTCCCGACGGTGTATCCCCAATAGAACGTTCCACCCATCAGGAGCATTCCCGCGACAGCAGCGCCGCCAAGCCATTGGAGCCAGGATTTCCGCGCCGTGCTATATGCAACGGTCTGCGCCGCCCGCGCAATTTCCTTTTGCGCGGACGCCACGACAGACTGGCTTACGGTTTCCTCGATTCTTGCTTTGGTTGCAGCCAGATCGGATTCAGCCAGATTGAGAGTATTGGAAATCGCCGTTGAATATTCCGTGAGCGATTGCGAGATCAGCTTGTCAATTTGTTCCGGCATCTGTTTCGCCAGATCAAGATGATGGCCGAGCAAAAACACCACAGCCCATATCGCATCGTTGTCCCGAATATCGAGTTCCTTGCCGATGCGATTGAATCGGTTCGTTTCCTCTGGACTTGGCTCACGACCATAGACGGAGCGATATGCCGTATCGAGATTCATGCCACGACTCCATCGAAGACCGTTGCGCACTCCTTTACCCAGCGATTTACCTCAGCACGATTTCCGATAGGTGCGACTTCGATGACCTTTTGAATCGTCAGCCGTTCGCTGTGCAACTGGTCGGAGATGCGATCCGCCACTTCAGGAAAGTTGAAAGTCTTTCCCTGAGCCTCTACCGCCGCCCTGATCTTCGAGCCGTTATACAGTTCAAATTTGCGTTCCGGCCCGTGATATAGATTGCGCATGACGTGAGTTGTGCCGCTGCCAACCGTATCGAGATATTCTTTCAGCAGTTGCAGGCTGTCTCGCTGCGAATTGATTACCCAGAGCGTTACCAGCTTGCGCCCCAACTCTTGCATAGACTCTGTGAGCAGCGTTCCATAGAGCCTTACGCCTTCGCCGCTGCGGGCAGGCGTATTGATGACCACGGTTTCGTCTGGATGCTCCGCAAGAAGGTTAGCCAAGTCCATCCATCCGTCTTTTTCGTCTAGATTGATGTAGACGGTTTCGACTGTCTTACCGTACGCCTTGCCGACATCTGGGTTTGCAGTATCCGCATCGACGAGCAAGACCTTCTCGCCGCGTACTGTCAAGTAATGAATTAGTGAAATTGAGACGATGCTTTTCCCAACGCCTCCCTTTGAACCGCTGGATATGTAAACCGGCTTGCCCATACATCCTCCTTAGATGTCGTTGTCGTCTTCAATTACGGCGAATGTTCCCTTCTTTGCTACGACTGTGTTTCCAGTTGCAGCGTTGGCGTGTGGTGGCGCAGTTGCCGCAGGTTTCGCAACTGGTTTCTCTTGCGGTTCCGGTCGCGCTGTACTGCGCATCTTGTTTGTTTTCCTGCCTGGTTTCAGGTATTGCCGCGCGGTCGATATTGTCATGCCAAGGCCAACACCCTTGAGATCGTCGAGAACCGTTTCGAGTGTGTGTCCGGCAGCGAGTGCTTCTCTCGCCTTTGTGCGCAACTTTGCAAATGCCTCTCTACGCGAATACTTTCTTTCTGCTGGCGGCGGTGGGATTGCAATGCGTCCATCCAATGCGTTAAGGGCAGCTTGGATCATTGCTTCAGTGATTACTTCTCTTTGTGCCATCAAGCTCCTCCGGGCGTTTCCTGCAACGAGGAATATATGCACAGTAGCACGGCGTTGCACGGCAATAAAAATGTAAAATCGCCTGTATTGAGTGGGGGATGCGCAGTTATGACTACATGAGCATAGTTAAGCGCAGTTGAGCGTATAAAAATAATTTTGGCGGCAAATTCCGTGCGTGACGAGGGCTTGCTTTCAATTTGTTTCTCGGATAAGTTGTGAACTGTTACGCATTATGTGTCGGAAGAGCAGTACAGGATGCGGGTTGTCCGTACACATGGCTTCGCCCTGTTTCGTCCAACCCGCCGCCTCCATGCTCCGCGCTCCGCTTGTCTCATCGAGGCTCATCCTGAAACCAACCGCGCACGCTTCGCGTAGGAGAAAATCAAATGCCGTTTGCGCCACACACCAAAGACCGCGCCGCCTCTCGATTTGAAATGCGGCTGACAGCGGCAGAGCGTAGGCAGCTCCACGAGGACTCTGACCTTGCCGGGATGAGTGTCAGCGAGTTGGTTCGCAGGCGCGCGCTGGGCAAGACGATTCACGCCGCCACCGACCTGATGATGATTCGTGAACTGCGCAGATTGGGCGGCCTTCAGAAATATGCAATGAATAAGCTGATCCAACACGGTGATGTGGCAGACGAGTGCATTGCAGCAATCCGTGCGTTGCGCGTGGCGATTGAACGAGTGGCCAATCATGATCGTTAAATACATCTCTAATCCGAAGGTGCAATCAAGCAAGGCTGTGCGCATTGGCAACTTGCTTGACTACATCGAGGCCGACGGTCACGCGGACGGGCAAAAATCGGAATACGTCGGCGCGAACGGCAACTTCTATTCGGATTCGCAGCAGGGGCAGCGCGCCGAAATGGCTGCTCTGGCAATGGAGGCCAAACGCAGTAAAGACCCGGTCGATCATTGGTTGCTGAGTTGGAAGGAGGGCGAGCAGCCGACGCGCGCGCAATGCGATGAAGCCGTGGAAATTCTGAAAAAGAATCTCGGCATGAACGGGAGCCATCTCGCCGTCTATGCGCTTCACCGCAACACGGAGAACTACCATCTTCATGTCGTGCTCAATCGCGTCGATCCAGTAACGATGCGCGTAACAGACAAGGGATGGTGTATCGACAAAGCGCACAAAGCCATTGCCAAAATTGTCCATGCGCAGGGATGGGAGGCCGAGCAAAACGCCCGTTATCTTGCCGATCATAACGGCGCGGTAACGAAGGCCGACAGAGATCGTGAGGCACAGCCGCGCTCGAAAGCGCAGGATTATGAAAATGCAACCGGCGAGAAATCCAGCGAACGAATTGCGATGGAATCGGCAGCGCCGATTCTGCGTAATGCGCAGTCTTGGGCGCAGGTGCATGACGAACTAGCCCAGGTTGATATGCGCTACGAGCGAAAGGGCAGCGGTGCACTGCTTTGGGTAGGAGATCAGCCACTCAAAGCCTCTTGCGTCGGGCGTGAATTCAGCAGGGCACGGATGGAGGAGCGGTTGGGTATATTTCAGCCGGGTGACCGCAGCGATGCAAATCCGCAGCGGCAGCGGCAGGCCGAACCGCTGCGTCCAGATATGCCCGCAGGATCGGCGGAGTATCGCAAGGTACTTGAAACGTTCCGTGACGAAAAGAACAGCGCCCAGGTTCAGCAGCGCACGGATCACCGCGCCGCCCGTGGCGCGCAGACAGCCGAGTTCCGAGCGGAACGGGTCGCGCTCTATCGGGGCGGTAAATGGTCTGGTAATACCCTGAATCTTGCCAGGAGCCTGTTGGCAGCCGACCAGGCCAAGCGCCGCGCCGAACTGATGGAACAGCAACAGCGCGAACGCGGCAATTTGCGCGCACGATTCGGCCAGCGCATGACGTTTGAGCAGTTTCTTGTCGCAAAGGGTACGCCGGAACTTGCGGAACAATGGCGGTATCGAAGCGCGGAAACCTACAGCGCCGCGATCCTTGGAGACGGCGACGAGATTCCCCGCAAACGCGACATCCGCGATTTCACCGCGCAGGTGCGCCCGGCATCGCAAGCGCCGGCAAATGAAATTCACTATTCATCATGCACCGATCCAAGCCGCGTTAGTTTCACGGATCGCGGCAAGCGCATCGAAGTCTGGCAAGCACAGGACGAGGCCGCTGTACTGGCTGCGCTTCAGTTGGGTGCGCAGAAGTGGGGAACAGTGGCCATTACCGGCCCCGCCGAGTTCAAGCAACTCTGCGCACAGCTTGCCGCCCAGCATGGAATCAGGATCAGCAATCCAGAATTGCACCCGGTGGTCGTCCACGGCCCCGGCGGGCGCCCGCCATTGCGCGCGATGCAAACGGGGGCGCTGTCGCCAAGCTCCGCGTATCGGATGCACAAAGCCGACATCCTCAACCGTATAGAGGTGCGGAATCCATCGCAGCTCGATTGGATGATTTCCGTGAGGATGCGCGTCACCGGCCACGACCAGCAGGCCATCTCGCTTGCTCTGAAGGACAGTGCCAGCCAGGGGCGCGAATCGGAAAACCGGAACTGGACCAACTACGCCGAGCGCACCGCCGAGGCCGTCTTTGGCCCACGCGGCGACCGGGAGTGCGCCAGAAGCGAGCCGCGCGTCGGGGCATGGGCGCGGGTCGAAGGCCGCGACCTTACCCCTGAACACGAGGTGCAGCCCAGCCAGCGCCTTGTGGTGCCGGAACGGAACCGGGGCGACTTTGAACATGCTTGACCGTGAACATTGCGGCCGCAAACCGCAACGCCCTGACCATCCTGATCTTCATGGAGCCCTTCGAGTGATATGCGGAGATTGCCCAAAACGAGGGTTCTGGCACCTGTAGCAAGAAGGGGGAAAATGTTCAGTCTTCCAACTTAACTTCTTACGAGGGTTAACCTGTTCTTTTTGTAACAAGCTACCAGCGGCATGTGCGGTAATAGTCACCTTCAAAAAACTATTGACATCTTCGGCAAGATTTGCCAATCTACTGTCCAGAAGTCTCAGAAGAATCGAGGCTGTCGGCAATTCCCCTTCCAATGAGCTGCAAGCCGACTCTTCCATTCTCAAAACTAGGCCCCAACAGCCGTTAGGTCATCGAGCAGCGAACCTGCATTCAATTGCTACGCGATTGAATGCAGTAGCTACAGGTGTGCTGCGTGTCGACGAAATAATTTCGCATCAGTGAACGGGTCCAGAATGAAGCGGTATAACTCTGCTTTGAGGCCGGAGACTGAGATCAAATCTCGAAAACCATCAAGAGCGGTACAGATCTAGACGCGCAGTTTTCGAAAAGGAGAGCCATGTTGAAAGCCATTGCGTTGGTTTGCATTTCATCACCGACCGGATCAGTTCATGGTTTTGATGCCAAGCGAGCGTCGTTGGCAACCTGGTTGTCTCTTTTTGCCGTCGCTCTAATCGTGCCCCAACCTGCCTTCTCCACTGCAAGGCCTAAGACCGGGGGAACCCCCATTTTGACTCAACCCGATATGAGCAAAAATCCTGCCTACCCTGGAATTCCTTTCGATGTGAAGGTAAAGTTGACCTGTGATCCGAATTGCAGTGGTTACGCGGTTTCCCCTAGTTCGCTTTCGGATGGGACAGCGATTGACAGCTCCGCGCTGACCGGAGGTGAAGTGAAGTTCACTTCGACTAGCAGTCTTAGCGGCACACAGACGCTCACACTAACCGCCAAAGACGCGAGCGGAACTGTTTCCACCACGCAATTGATTATTCCTGTTATTAAGACTACATTCGCGGCTGCTCCACACGGTACTCCTGCAACCGGAGCGACAAAGGACACTGCCATTGTATTGCCGTCTCTTGTGCTAGGAGCTTCTTCTTTTGCTGCGACGATTTCGTTAGGCGTGCAATGCACTGCATGGAATGCTCCCTCTCCGGCAGCCGGTGCGCCGGCGATGCCTGTAGGCTTCATAACATCCACCCCGCCGGGTGCCAATGTAAAAGTAGACGCGAGTGTGGCAGCATTGACGCCGGGAACGTACATTTTCAGTGTTTCCTGTAGTGATGCAGGAGGCACCACCCAAGGATACTTCAGCGTCCCGGTTCTCGGTGCGGCGCCCGTCTTGGATGCTTCAACGACGATTACGAATAAATACGATGACCTCTGTCAATACAGGTTTAACGACTGCGATTGGCACTATATCCTAACAGGTGGCGCAGAACAATCCGACCTGAGTTCAGAAGATAGTCAGACCAATGGTGAGGTAAGTTTGTTCATGCGAGGACCCGCAAATAGCCGCACCGGAAGTGTGTGGCTGTCGGCCCGCTTTGAGGGCGCTCCTAATGCGAATAATACCAACAATCTGGTCTCGGCATTTCAATCAGCCTCGGGACAGAATTCGACTTCGCAGCTTCCCCAGGTTGGAACGTCGTTAGATTATGTAATAGGTATCGAGCATGACTATTTTCAACCCAAGAGAAACGCGCCGAGCGGCCTAGAAGGGATTAGCAATCCCCAGAGCGGTCAGCTTACAATTGGGCTGATCGTTGCCTTCGGATCTTCGACTCCGCTAAGCGCTCAGAGCGCCACAGTCTCCTTCCAAATGCCGGCCTACGGAACGAACGAATGTAGTCAAGTGAAAGCGCGCTATTCGAGCGGGCCGTACAATCTGCCGACTCAAGGCTCAAGTCCATACATTACAACTACGACTACTGTCGGAAGCGCTGCTCCAACCACATCGACCTCTGGTCCATATTGCATAATTAATCCGGTGCCTGTTACTACTTCCTCTACCAGCAGTGGGACAACGACGGCAGTGACAGTCTCAGGCACGTCAATTCAGGATCTTGCCTTTGCGCCGGGTGACAGAAGCAGTTTTCTGCTGAAGTATATGGCAGGGTTGCGTGTTATCAATCGCCGAAATCCAACCGCAGCCAATTGCTCGGATAGTAACCAGTGCCTCCGCGACGTTATTGATCTCACCGTGGGACAAGACCAAGCTATCACCGGCGGCATGTTGCGTAGGTTTGTTTTTAAGGCCAACGCATTAATTCCCTTGTGGAGCACTGGTGCGTATTTTTTTGGGTCGACAGCAACGCGGATTGAACCCAATGCCAATTATGCCCCGCTGATTCTGCAACCCGCTGCTATTGTGACATCAGCCCCAAGTCCTCCCGCTTCCATATCGGTTCCGTCGAGTTCGACTTGGGTGCTTCCGTTGCTACAGCCGAATCGCGACTTCTACCGAATTGGATTTGGTATCGATCTGAGCTCAGCCTTGCAAAAGATATTTCAAAAAACGACGAATTGAGAGCATCCAGCTTCAACCAACCACGCCGTCCTTTGCATGACTTCTCGACGAGCCGGAGTAGAAGACGGCTAGCTATGGAACAGATGAAGCGGCTTTTCCTTCTTGTTCTTTGGCTTCTTCGGAGCGGCTGGAACTTCCAAAGCCCCAGCCGCTTTGAGTGCCTCCCCTGAGATTCGCGGCCCGGTGCAGATTCTCTCCAGAAGTTCTGCCTGCATTGGCTCAAGTTCAACCAGGAGGCCGAGCACGTTGAGAACATTCAGCAATTCCGTTGTGTATTCGGGTAGCCAGTGGTCAGGCTGAATATCGCCCAACGGCGATGGTGGCCGACGATCCCCAATAATCGGCCTTTCGCGATCCTTCTTGCGATAGCTGAACCACTGGAGAAGCACCTGTTTGCCGGAGACTTCATATTGCCAGACTGCCAGCGGAACCTTCTCAATAAAACCATGACCCACCAACAGGCGTTGTTTCCCCGCGTCGTAGTTGATGGAGTTGGGCATCTCATCCGGGCTGCTGGAGATCGCACCAGCTTTGGGAATAGTTGGCATACTCGCTGCGGGAAGGCGCGGCGGGCCAGAGGGCCGTCCATTCTTCGGGTCGATCATGCGTTCGCCGAAGGTATGAAGCCAGAGCACGCGGCGGCCCAGCTCTGCCGCCTCTGTGAATAGCTTTGAATCGGCGGTCAATGGAATCCGCAGACCAGGCGTGGATAGATCGTCCTGAAACCTTGCGGTGTACGCGGGATGCGCAGCCACGGCAGCGATGTAGGCCATGAGGTCTTCCGCTGTCGCGCTTGCCGCGTACTTTTCGCTGAGATACAGAAGCAGAGACGGCGGTAGATTTGGCTGTTGTGCCTTATCGTCACGCCAAAGAGGATAAACGCGACCGCCAGAGGAACCTTTATAGTAATTAAGGTCTGGAGCTAATTCAGTAGCAGTCAGAGCCGGTCCATTTGATGGTGCAAAATCTGAAGATGCGGTAAAAAATATCTGACGATCTGATATGGTTTTCCAGAGTTCTTGACTCGGCTGTGTGATCACACGAGTATCAGGAATGATCCACTGTCTATTGAACGAGCGAAATCCATATTGCACGGGTGGATGGCATATTTCCTTTTCGTCGATAATCCGCTTGAGATTTACTGGGTAGCCAGGCAATGATTCTTTGACGACGGACCTAATGTGGCGATCAGCAGGTTTTCCGTTTCTGAGGGTTGCATGAAAAAGCTCTTCTTTTTTATCTTCTGGTGCTGAAATCAGCTTTTTCCATCGTTCAAACAAAGAGTCTGCATCTGGAGAAAATACCCAAGTGCGCTTCGGTTGTACTCCCGACCCTTTGTAAACGAAAAGATCTGCCAGCGCCGGAAACGTGGCCCATGCGCCTTGTGAAGCAGGCAGAAATGGCGCGCGCCAATCCTTTGGGCAATCAATCCATTCGGCATCATCAAGATGAATGCTTTTGAGCGCTTCGAACTTGATTTCTCTCTTGCCGGTGGGCAGGGCGCGAAAGCGCACGGATGCAGGCGTTTCCAGATTTGCCTTCTTCGAGCGGGAGACCATCACGATGCAGACGGGTTGCTGTACGCCTTGAAAGATACGCGTTGGCACATCCGGCTGATGGCCTTCCGGCGTGCAGTCGATGACCCAGATGTCGTCACAGGTTCGGCGCAGATAGTCGCGCATCTTCTGAAAACCTGGACCACCGAGGAAGCCAGCAACAGTGATGAACGAAATAATTCCCTTGTTGTGCTCGGGGTTGTGGTCGAAGACCTTCCATGTGGCCCAGCGCCAGAAGTAGACATAGAGGTTGCGCAGGTGTTTGCTGTGCAATCCAGCGCCCCATTCGGCGGGCGGCATCCAGGCTTCCAGCGGTGCGGGGTCTTTCGCGTTGGGATTGCCTTGCTCAACCCAGCCACCAAGCCCCATAGCCTTGTGCTTGTAGGGCGGATTGCCGATTACGACTGTTATGGATTCGCCGCGCTTGATCTTGTTCGCATCCTTGCGAGACTTGCCAATTGCGGCCAGAATGCCGGGAATCCACTCGACATCGTCGTATGGATTGCCCAGCGTGTCCGTAACAAACATGCGCAAGGGTTCATTCGATGCGGAGCCGGTGAGGTCAAGAACCTCGGCGAGAATGCGGAGCTGGGCGACAGCAAAGGGGCCTAATTGAATTTCGAATGCGATGAGGCGCTTGAGCGCGGCCTGAATGACGCCGGGGACAGCGCCTTCGCCCTGATCGTCCCTGACTCTTTGGGCTATGCGGCGGAGAACGCCCAGCATGAAGGTGCCGGTGCCGGTAGCAGGGTCAGCCAGAGTGACCGAAGGAGCTGCAAGGCCAGCATGGAGACCGAATCTCTCACTGCAAAGAGCTTCGTCAACCAGAGCGACCATCGCACTTACCACCTCTGGCGGCGTGTAGTAGGAGCCGGTCAGCTTGCGCAGGTCGTTGTCATAGATGGCCAGAAATTCTTCGTAGAAATAGAGCCACGCATCGGGCTGGCCTTTGCTGATCTTGTTCCAATCGACGGCATCGAGAACGCGCGTGAGTGTATCGAGCGAGGTTTTCAGTGTTTGCTGATTCTCGCTGTTTTCGGTGAGCAGGCGCAGAGCGGCACCGATCAAAGAACTGGATTTGGTGAGTTCAGACGCAGCCAGTTGCAGCCCGTTGCCGAGGGGGATTCCTTTGGCGCGCGCCATCAACATACCGAAGGTGACTGCCTGCGCATAGCCATCGGCGAAGCGCTCGTCGGTGGCATCAGGAAAGAGCAGAGTGCGCCAGTCGGTGGCCAGAGAGGTAAGGGCTTCGCTTTTGAGGCCAAGCTGTTCGGTAACTTCATCGCGGAGAAGCCTACAAAGACGGGCAGTGGTATGGGCCAGGTCACGCGCACTGCGTGGCGCAACCGGTTGCCAACGCAGAAAGTTTTCAAAAAGCGTTTGCAGGCCGGGCGGTGGAGCGAGTTTGGCTCCAGAGGATTCTATGTCACCGTCCAGATGAAGCACGGTGCCAATGAGCTTTCCATCTTGCCACAGACTGAATCCATTGCCGTCTGTGTAAAGGAGGTTGGGAAGCGAACACAGCCTCTCCCACTGACTTTTGTCGTGAGGGTCTTTGAACTTTCTCGGGTCACAGCCTTTGCCGGGAGCTTTGAGTTCAACGAATCCGACGAGGGATTTCTGAACGGTGACTGCGTAATCCGGGCGGGTTTTAAGGTCACTGACTGACGACTCACCGACGGCCACAACGCTGCCAGAAGGAAAACCGGAGAGCGCGGCAACGTCGAGGAGCAATTGCTCGAACGGGGCGCGAATCTGGTCCTCAGGTTGACCAGTTGCCGCCGGATTGGCCAGCTTTGCCTTGGCTGCTACACCTAACTCGGAAATCGCCGTTTCAATTGTCAGCTTCATCGGTTGAATGACCGGGCACTTTCTGAGGACAAGCCTCTTTGAATTCTGAACTTGACAGACTCTGCATAGCCCCTGTCATTAATCGCGCCGCAGACTGTTGACCCTCTGGCTTCCTGTCCGAGGTACCCTCGCATCTTATCTTCCATTGGCCCGTCCTCTGTTCTTTCGTTGAAGTCGCAAATTCGCGGCATCCCTCGCCTTTTTTCCCATTTTGAGCAGGTTATCAGTCACTAGAGAAAATGATTCGTCCGTTTCTCCAGAGCCAGAATCAAGGTCTGATCCAAATGCAATAGCGGGGATACCAAATGCCCTGCCAATCGTGAAAGTCGTGATCCACGCTTGCATAATAGAAAACATCATTCTTTCGGGTGGATCTTCAGAGTCCAAAGCTTGTGCCTTGAAAGGCTTTATGTCAATGCAAGAATCGGGGTCGAGTCCAGCAGGTATGACAGCATCATTATCTTGAACAATCGGGAGTCCGTACTCTTTCACGAAGTTCAGATAATCTTCTGTATCCAAAAATGGCACATGCCTCTTTATGCCAAAGAGTTGTACCTTCATCCAGAGAGGCCATTCAGTGCTGTCAGCCGCATGAAGGTCATAAAGTCTTTGGAAGATCGAGAACAAAAGTTCAAAGAGAAGCGAGAGGTCAACGACATAAACATTTTTGATTTGTTTCTGGCAGCACTCGATGGAAAATCCATCGCGCGTATCGTATCCCTCAAGGAATATGCGCATTTGTTCAGGGCCATCTATGTAGGACGTGTTCAGGGGAATCGTGATCTCTTGCGCGCAGTTCGAACGATATTCCCATTTGAAGACATTTCGCCAACAATCATTGTCTTTGGTCTGCCGAGCTACGAATCCAAGGGCGGAGGTATATGTGCTATCGAAGGGTAGTGGATCGGGATTCTTCATTATCTCAGCGAATTTCTTAAATGTGAGATTTGAACGAAGGTCGCGATCACCCCATGGGTCAGCAAAGAAATGAAGTTTCAGATATGCGCACCCTTTGTCGAATTCCTCAGAATTTGGCCTCTCCTTCTCCAAATAGCTCCTGAAGCGGGTACGTGCAATACTTCCTCGCTGCCACAGTAAGTCCAGGAAGTGTCGATCTGTTTCGGGTGTAGGATCGGAGGAATCTGCAACACGACGATAGATTCTCCCTGCTGAATGGACGTATGGAGCATCATTTCCAGCGGGGATATGAATCATAATCACTGCGCGGTCCACGGGGAGGCCAATTGCGGGCTCAGGGCCGTTTAAGACACGATGTTCGAAGAAAGCGGGCGGACTCACATGTAAGGCATCAGCCTGTGTGATCCATTCTTCGTATTGCGGAACCTCTGAGATTGGGACACCTGGAAAGGCACCGGCTGTGCGCTTACCTTCCTTGTCTTCTTCAACGCCATAAAAAAGCCATCCCCCATATGTGTTTGCAAAGGCGCTGATGGATTTTGCGATTGTAGAGGTGCCCGACTGGGACTGTTTGTACTCCGCGTACCAACCCTCGGCCGTCGTTTTCAACACTTCAAGATCGGCGGTACTGATTTCATCAAATGGCTTTTGGAAAGGACTAAAGCTGTGCATTGACATCTCCGATGTTTCCAAAACTGAGATGCTCAACGATTTTCTCACTTGCGCCGCGTCCCATAATCGCCTGCCGCTGGCGCAGGCCAAGCACTGCGGCATCCATTTCAATACCCATCCAAGTCAGATCATCACTCATCGTCAGACTCTCCTTTCATCAAAGAAAGCGATTGCAGCGTGGACGTATCTGTTCTGCCAGCGCTTCAGCGACAGAGTTCCCGATTCCGGTTTGATCGAGGTTTGAGAGCATTATATCGGCCATCTCAGGTACGCGGCGGCGGACAAGCGGCTTGGCCAGTCCAGCAGCTTCGGCCAGTTGCTCGAAATTCGTCTTTGACACCTTATCCGACGAGTACTCGCCGCCGATCTTCATGGCCAGCTCGTGGGTCAGCACCGGATAGTAGCGAGTGCTGATGAGGTCGTAAAGAGGCGCAAGTCGCGTTTCCAGGCTCGCCGTGGCCGTCCCGCGATAGAGCAAAGAGAAGTTCTTTCCGTGCGCGTCATTGTTGCCAATCAGAAAGTTGAAGACCACGGCATCCAGCAGCCGCGCCAGGTCGATGACCGGCGCGCTCGAGACCTCGCGCAGCAGAACGAAACACTGCTTGAGCGACGGCCCGCCTTCCTTTTGATACTTGTTTTCCGAGACGACGCCCAGTGCTTGGCAAAAATCCTCCTGATGCAGACGTTCGAGCGTTATGCCCTCTGGACCCTGGCCGTGCGTCCGGTCGTAACGCTCGACCAGCAGGTATTCAACATCTTCCACGCGCCCAACTTCAGTTTTGGCTACGGGCAGGCCGACCGCCGCAGCGAGTTTCATGCAGTAGGCTTCGTTGAAGACGACCCCGGCAAACCGCTCTACGGCTGGCTTCAAGATGTGCGTACTGGGCGCGCCACCCAGAGGGAGCGAGATGGCGTCGCCTTCCACCCGCACAGCGATCTTGTCTTGCGCGCCAGCAAGAGAGAGGCGAATTCCGGTTTCGCCAGCAAGCAAAGGCCGACGCGGGAGTTCCCGGAGAATCCCGGCCAGTTCTGGTGCGGTAAGCGCGCGGTAGTTGTCCTCCAGCGCGGGAAGCGATTCGCCAGCGCGGAGGAACGTGACAGCGCCCGCACACTCGCCGCCGATCCGCTCCAGCATGGCGTAATCGTTGCGCTCGCTGATGCCCAGGTTGCGGGCGATGATCTCTCGCTTGCTCTCTTCGGGCAGAACCCCAGCGAAGTAGCCCCGGCATTCCTTGCGCGTGAAGCGCTCCCGCCGTAGCGGTAGCGAGTGGGACAATGGCGCGGAGTTGGACCGTTGCAGCCAACTTTCCGCGTAGTCAAACACCATCTGGCCGCCGTCATCTTGAATCAGGTAGCCGACCAGTTCGCGGTGTAGGTAGACATCCAAGGTTCTCGCCATGCACTATTCCTTGCCCTCGGAGACCCCAGGCGTCGTCAGCGTGATCCCGATTCCCAGTGTTTGCAGGACTGTCAGGACCTTGCCGATCTGGCAGGTCTCCTTGCCCTTTTCCAGCTCAATAATGAAGCGCAAGCCGGTCCCCGAGGTCAGCGCCAAGTCCTTTTGCGTGACGCCCAGTCGTTTGCGACTTTCGCGGATCATCTGGCCAATTTCCTTTACGGTGTATTTCACTGGCCCACCAAGTATATTCCCGTACGGGAATAATCACGCGTTTTCAAAGAAATGTCAAGAAAATATTACCGATCGGGAATTATTGGGTTGTGCTTTTTTGTGGTCTGCCCACTCGCCGCACACAAGCGAGACTGAAGGGAATCAGTTCCGCAAGGCGACACATGCACTAAGATTTGTCGGGACTGTTCTTGAACGCCGATACTCGAAAAACACGCCGGGGGTATTGCTTGTCGGTAAGCGTGACGTTCTGGCCGTCTGGACGATAGGCGGGGTTTCATGAGTGATAGGACCGTATGTGTCCACGATCGATTGGAGTGGACACGACCGGTCGCATGAAGTGTGTACGTCAGTTCCGCGGAGTATTGACTTCGTCGACGTAGACATTGTCGATGGTGGCTTTGGCGATGGCGGTGTCGAGGCGGGCGAGCAGTTGCTTGAAGGGTTCGTCCTTGCGCCGGCGTAGCATGGCCAGGGTCTGCCGTCCCTCGGAGGCGATGGCAACGCCGCCGATGGGTTCGATGTGTCCGATGACGATCTGGCCGTGCTCGGTGAATTCGTCGATATGCGGATACATGGAGACGGCGAAGGGCGAAGCGTCGTAGGCTGTGGGGTCTAAGCGGCTTTCTGTAATGTGGGGAGCAGTTTTCCGACGACGTTCCATGGCAGCAACTCCTCGATGCGATTGATGGGATGCTCGCCGACGCGCGCGAGCACGTAGCGCAGGTAGGCCTCAGGGTCCAGGCCGTTCAGCCGCGCTGTTCCTATCAGACCATAGAGGATGGCTGCGCGCTCGCCGCCTGCGTCCGAGCCGGCAAACAGATAGTTCCGCCTTCCGATGGCCACCGGGCGTAGGGCTCGCTCAGCGATCAGATTATCTATTTCGATGCGGCCGTCGTTGAGATAACGCGCCAGCGCATCCCAGAGCTGAAGGGCATAGTGGATGGCCGCGGCAGTTTCGGACTTCGGTGTCAGTTGTGTGAGAGCTTGTTCGAGCCATCGTCGCATGTCATCGAACAGAGGCTTGGCTCGTGCCGAGCGAACGGCGCGGCGTTCGTCCGCCGATCGTCCCTTGATCTCCTTCTCAATCAGGTAGAGAGCGGCTATGCGATGCACTGCCTCGGTGGCGATGGGCGAGTTATGCGCCTTCATCAGGTCGAAGAACTTGCGCCTGATGTGAGCCATGCATGGAGCTTCCTGAATCTTCCCGTTCTGATAAAGCTTGTCGAAGCCGGCAAACGCGTCAGCTTGCAGGATGCCCTCGAACTTGGCCAGATGCCGCTGCGGATGTTCGCCCTTGCGGTTGGGCGAGTATGCGAACCATACAGCAGGCGCTGTCTTGTCGCCTGCCGGACGGTTGTCGCGAACATAGGTCCAGAAGCGGCCAGTCTTGGTCTTGCCTGTTCCCGGCGCAAGCACCGGCAGCGGCGTGTCGTCGCCGTGAAGCTTATCTGTAGCGAGCACATAGCGGCGCAGAACTTCGGCCACCGACGCCAGCAACGCTGCGGCTTCACCGACCCAGCGGGCAAGAATCGAACGATCCAACTCGACGCCTTCGCGAGCGAAGATCTGCGACTGACGATATAAAGGCTGGTGATCACAAAATTTTGCAGTGACAACGTGCGCCAGCAGGCCAGGTCCCGGCAGACCGCGATCGATCACGCGATCCGGCGCCGGAGCCTGCACCACGCAGGAGCACTTGCGGCAGCTCATCTTGGGGCGCACATGGCGGATGACGAAGAAGCTGGCCGGCATGTACTCGAGTATCTCCGACGCGTCTTCGCCCAGCCTGCGCAACTCTCCATCGCAGCATGGGCACTTGGTGTGTTCAGGAAGATGCGTTCTGACTTCACGCCGCAGATGCGCCGGCAGAGCGCGACTTTTGCGCGCGGCGCGCGCAGGCTTTTCCTTGCTTGCTTCAGGCGATTCGGTCTGCGCAATCGGCTGAGCCTCGATCACGCTACCACTCAAGCACAGCGTCAACTGTGCCTCGTTGACGGGCAGCTTCTCCGACTTCGGTCCGAACTGTGCGCGCTTCAGCTTTGCGATCTGAAACTCAAGCTGCTCGATCCGTGCCATCTGCGCGATCACCAGATGACTCAACGCGGATGCGCCCATTTTCTCTATCTCGCTCGGATGGGCATGCACGCAAATCATGAAAGCAGTATGCCACAATCATAACTTGAATGCATAAATAAAATGCAGTAACTCGAGGATAAGTTAGTCACTATAACTTACACCGCCATCGGCGGCTGCCATGTCCGCGCAGGCTGACGCCAATCAATCCCTTCGCACAGCATCGACAGTTGCGCGCGCGTCAGCGATACAGCACCGCTCGTTGCCTGCGGCCATACAAATCGCCCACGATCAAGCCGCTTCTGGAACAGGCACATTCCATCGCCATCATGCCAAATCAGCTTCACCAGGTCACCTCTCCGGCCCCGGAAGATGAACACTTGTCCTGACAAAGGACTCTTGTCGAGCGCGCTCTGGACCAGACCGCCCAAGCTCGAAAAACCTCTGCGCATATCTGTCACTCCCGCCACAAGCCAGATCTGTGTGTTAGCCGGGATCATCCGCGCAAACTCTCAAGAACCGCACGAACAATCTCGGCATCGACGGCGCCCGCAAGGCTGACCAGCGCGCCGCCCGGAAACTCGATGTTCATCGTCAACGGCGGCTCCGCGCTCTCATGCGTGTCTCGCTCTGTCTCCGATGCCTCGGCCTCAGCTGGCTCCTCGTTGCCCACCGAAACTGGGAGCAGGCGAAGGCTTGGCGCGTCAGCGGAACTCTCCCCACCGAGTTGGCCCGCATGATAAAGCTTCCGCCAATAGAACACCTGGTTCGCGTTCACGCCATGCTGCCGCGCCAGTGATGCAACCGACTGGCTCGACGATAGCGTCAGCTCCACGATCCGCCGCTTCTCCTCCGCAGTCCAGTACCGCCGACGACCAGAAGCGCCTTCCCCAACCTCGGCTCCAACTTCCATCCAAGCCCTCCGTGGCCACATCGCCACCACAAGTCGAGCTTGAACCCTGAACAACCCCAAAACAAGGCGGCCAGAAAATGACGCTTACGCTTGTCGCGGATCCATACTGGTTGAAATCCGAGGGAATTCACAATGCTGCCGAGGTCATGTTGCCCCAGACCCAACATCAGGCCGTTGAAAGGGTCTGGGAGCAATAAAACAACAGTTCCTGCATGGTTAGTCGTATCTGCTTACCCGAGCCCAAGACGTCGTTGCGGGAATGAAACTCGAAGGAAGTCGTTAAAAGAAGTAGCAAGAAGTTCGCGGCGCGCGGTCCAAAATTGTTCCGCACGCTCAATGTCCCAAAGAGTCTGGTCCTGCGGAACGCATTGGCTTTCCAACACTTTGTCCCCAAGCCTCTTCAGGTAAACTTCGGGCCCTGTTTGACTGATGGCCTTGTTCACATCACCTGCGATGAAAGCAATATTTGCAACGTTATCGGATTTTGCCCGTAGGGGTTCAGGAAACTGTGCTCGGGGAAGGATATGGTGTCTGTCCACGGCACTCTGAAGCAGAACTTTGGCGCCGGTGTAAAAGTCCAGTATCCCGCGGTGCATGCATGCGACATAGAGTGCGAGCAGGCCGCTCCGATCTGCGAGCGCCCCGGAGAAATCTGAGGGCAGCGCCGCAGTAGTCGCACGAATTTGCCGCAGGTTCTTCAGAAGTGCTCCGATCGGGTCGCTCTCCCGGCAAGCCCTAAGATCTTGATCTAGGGCGGTCTCGCTCGACCGGCTATATCGATGGAGAAGAGCGGCAAACGCCAGCCAGCCCATAAACTCCTTTGAATTTCTCTGACGTGGCGGCGTGGTCGCACATAGCGCGATAATGGGCACAACGAGCGATCCTGACCAGAGAATATCCATATTGACCAAGCCAAGCTCACTTCTAATGAGTCCAATGGCTTGCTCCGTGGCTCGCTCGGTCTGCTTCCAAGCTGCAAGAACTTCCTTACTGTCAAGCTCATGCAGCGGAGTCCGATTCCTTCTATCCGGCTTGGCGACAAACGCACAGGCACGAAAAAGATGCATGATATTTATTCTGTTAAACCCTTGGGTCCTAAGCTTTTCCAAAAAAGGTGCAACCTGTTCGGCGATGAACCCGGAGTGGCGCGCAGCGATGTTTGCGCTTTCAATGTCCTCCTTCTTGAGTTTCACGCCCAGCGTATTGATTCGCTCAAATGCCTGTACCGCATCTTTAAAGGTGTGATCAACCATGATGACTTGAGGCACCTCGTAGTCCAGGATGCGCCGGACCTTTTCAAATGAGGCTTCGCGCTTGATTGCCGCTCTACTGCCATCGAGGTTTCGACGTATGCTGCGGTAAAGTTCATCATCCCAGAGGTCGGCAATTCGGACCCAGTTGGAATCGTTGCGAGTGGCAGCATTTGCGAGACCAAACACGTCCTCTGCAGGATTGAAAACCACATCTATATCTTGATCGCCGCTCAGGGTTCTCGCCAGAGTGATTACCCTTTGCTGGCCGTCGATAAGCCAATTCATTACGGAGGCGCGTTTAGGCCTGGGATCGACCCGGCGGGAACGCGTCTCTTCTGTACTTTGCCAAACGAGCAAGGAGGAAATTGGAAACCCTCGGTACAGAGAGTCAACGAGCTTCGGGGCCTTGCTTTTTTTCCACACGTAGTCGCGCTGAAATTCTGGAATTACAATTCGACCCAATCGGTAGTCTTCGATGAGTTGCTTTACCTTTAGGGTCTTGTGTTCGAGGTGTGGCACTGTCATTGACAAGATGTATCCTCCAGTTGAATTTGCGCGGCTATTTGCGGACTAGGTGTGACATCCTTCAGGGACGCGACAAGCGCCCAGAATACAGCAGCCTCAAAAGCCAAAATCGCTCCGAGGCGCAATGGTCTCGGCAATGCCGCATCATACCTAAACTCAGAATTTGTGATGTCTGCCATTATCGCACCGAACCTTCGATCTAGATATGTCGATCTTTGTGCGAACAGAGGCCAAAGGCTGAGAGGGTGCCCTTCGTCGTCAAGGTACAGTAGCGGCACACTCGTCAGCTTTTCCCAACTGCCAAAAAATGCGCTAAATTGCGTTCGCTCAACTACTTCCATCTTTTCTAAACTGCGCTCACATTCGCTTTAATATCAATAACATACAGTGTTATCCGTCAACTCAAAATCCGCCGCCCTTCGGGGCATGGGGGTTCGACCCCCCCTCCCGGCACCATAACAAGTACTTTAGAACGAACAAGATAGAGATTTCAATGGAATCGCGTCCTTAAAATGTACTAGAAT